>Ga0209400_1000077_pt1 | contig 83247 bp, 80 predicted proteins | sample M_130807_EF_Meta_FD_187313 | JGI IMG/M metagenome (GOLD analysis project Ga0209400, IMG submission 187313) | Freshwater microbial communities from Lake Montjoie, Canada to study carbon cycling - M_130807_EF_MetaG (SPAdes) (version 2) | ecosystem: Environmental > Aquatic > Freshwater > Lake...
AAAAAAAATAAAAAAAAAAAAAAAAAAAAAAAACAAAAACAAAAACAAAAAAACAAAAACAAAAACAAAAACAAAAACAAAAACAAAAACAAAAACAAAAACAAAAACAAAAACAAAAGCAAAAAGCAGAAAAAATAAACATTTCAAATAACCCAATAAATGATATTGGTAATTTATAAAAAGTTCATCTATCATATAACCGTCGATTCTCATTTATAATAAACAAAAGTTCTCTCGGTTCCATTTTATCAAAGTAATCCAATACGGTTTGAAATGTTACGTTTTGTTTAGATTCTATTTGTGATTTACGCGATTTGCGTAAACTAGCCAAATAAATATTTTGATGTATTTTATAAATATGTGTGATATATTTCTTATGAATGTTTTTGTTTTTGAAAACATAGTACTCTACATATGTGGTATGAACGTTGGATACATAATTTAAATATTCATTTTGTATATTATTGAATGTTTTTTTCATGGATGGATAAAATTTCAAATAATTTTCTGTTTGTTTTATGCGACGCAAACAAAAATAATAATATTGTAGATTAGCAGCAATTGTTCTCGATAATTTTAAATATTCATATTCAGGATTTTTTATAGTTGTATGTTCTCCTGTATTTGTATTTGTCACTACAACTCCTTTTATCATTTCTTTTTCTATCAAAAATATATTTTTCAAGTTTTTATGTGAATCGATATTATAGTTTTTGGTATCGTATTCTTTTGGATGGTTTATAATACCTTCGATATCTTTGATAAAACTCCAATTTTTATAATTATGTGGCGATACATATATTGCTTCATTTGGGTAAATATAATATACAGCCACTAAAAAAAGCGTCGGATAATCAAGTGGTAATACTATTTTGTTATTTGGATGTTGTAATATGAATGTATATGACAACGATTTACAAAAATATTGTAATAGTGGCAAATCATTCAATTCTTGTCCTTCGTTTGCTCTTAATGCGTCTAAGAACATATTATAAAACGTTTTGTTTTCACTTTTGTCACTGTTTTTTTCATTGTTCGATTTCCCATAAAACCAATAATTACACCCAATCGAATTCTTACTAGCAATTTCCCACCGATTGATACTTTTATCATAAAACAAATTTATCATTATACCTTCTATTAGTTCATTTACTACTATTGCGTCTTCTTGTAATAGCAAATTATTTTCAAAAAAAATATTTTCATTCATAGATTTGGGTGGAGAAAAACATACCAATTTTCTATCTAAAAAAGATAAAATAACAGAACGGTAATTTCGTAATTCATAATCATCCAAACATAGATATTGTTTGTCATAATTGAAAACATAATATATATTATATTTCGATGAATTGATTTTTTTTTTGATTTTCGACGATTTTATATTGAAATCAATTTTGAATGAGTTTGATGATATTGTTTGCATAATCTTTTAGATATTATGTAAATATCTTTATCTATTTTATTCATATTGTTTTATATCGATATTGTATACGATACCATTTTGGAGAGTCTTGACAAAAAATACTTTTTCTTTGTATATATCCGATTCGTTGTTTTTTATCAATGCTGAATCTAATCCAGGTATACCATCATCGTTTGGTATTTCCATAAATTTGTCATTCCAATCTTTCATTACAAATATTTTTTCTTTTTTATCTGTTAAAAACTCCAATTCATAATATGGTAAATTATACCGATGTAAATTCTGTAAATGGGATTGATTTGAATTATTTGTCGTTGTATGATTGATGTTTTGGTTGATAATATCCGTATTTATAATCAAATATTTATCACATAATCTACCTAATAGTTTTGATTTCAATTCTTTATAAACTCTACCTAATTTCATATTTTTCACTAAAACAATATTCATTTATTTTATAAATACATAAAAAAATTTTATATATTTTTATAAATAATATATAAACAATAATCTATGAATGAAAAATTTACACCGTTTCTCATTTTATTAGCTGATTAATTCTGTTTTACATCAAAATAAATGCCTTCATCTTGTCCCTCTGTTTTTGAACTAATTATAATATATTTATCATTTTCTTCAAAGTTTTCTTCTTTATATTTGTTTATTCTTTTACAATCATAATAGATATTTAGAGGCGCTTTTAATTTCATAATATATGGATATTGTTTCAATAAATCACACTCAAAAATGTAAAAAATATCATATTTGTTGTTTACACTCAATATTCTTTTAGCATCACTTCCTGTCGTAGAATAAGCAATCCATCCATGGTCTTTGCTTTCAAATAAAACTACATGTTTTTTTAGCATTGTACTAAATTAATAATTTACATATTTTTATATCGTTTTCATTGAACAAATCAGCGTTTTACACAGTTGATGATTTGTTCGCTGACCATGAATAAAAAATTGATAATTCTATTAACATTTATTTTTTATATAAAATGAATACTATGAATACTGAATCAATGTTGGTAACAATTAAAAGACAACGTGAATATTTAATCGAATTGGCAGAAGATAAAAAAAAATTAATACGTGAAAATGAACGAATATCATCCGAATTAGCTTTTAATTCTAATAGTTTAGAAAAAATACGTAAAAATCATATTGGCGATTTGATAAGACTAATGGAAAAAAATATTGAATTAGAATCCAAAATCAATGAAATTAATAAAAAAAATCAATTGTTAATTGACGAAAACGCGAAAATTAGCAATGAATTATCAAATGAAAAACGCAAACATGCTGAAACAACCTATTATTACGAAGGACTACATTGTGGTGGAGAATGTATTTGTGTAAAAGATGAATATTTATGTCCGAATTGTCGAATTGAAGGTAGTGAGTCGAAAGATTCGTTCTTTTCAATGGAAGATTTTAATGATAATAATTCGCAAAGTCCGGACATCAAATGTATAGGCACACGAATTAATGATGATGATGATGATGAATATGAGATTTTGATTGAAAAAATTTACATTGAAAAGAATACACACGAGATAGTAGCAGATAATAAAACCGATGATATAGTTGAATGTACGAATTCTATTGAAATCGATGATGAAAATTTACCATTGATAGAAAGAATAGACCGTTGTCTCAATAATATTACTACGGAAGATGAAAATGAAAATACAATTCAAACTAATATTATAAATTGTTATCATGAAAATTCAATAACAAGCCGTTTATTAACAAAAAATGATGATATTTATAGTCATAAAAAAAATGATGATGATGATGATGACGAATTTAATTATATTATGTCAAATGGAAAAAATGAATACGTGGATAATTACTTCTCAAATAGATTATAACAATGTGTATCAATGAAATGTTGGGTAAATTATAAAAATATTACGATTTTTTATTGTCAAATATTGACAACTGAAAATATAATTTAGATAGATTATATATATATTAGATTATATATATAATTTATAATGGAAATAGATTCATTGGATAACAATAATATGAACGAAACACAAAATGTCGAGAATACAATTGAATCTACTGAAAAAAAATTAGAAACTCCTCGCGAATCTACTCCACCAATTACGAATGATAATAGTGTTATGTTAGAATTAGGAGATATTATTGAGATTATTGCTCCAACAAACAAAGATATTCATGAAATGACTGCTTATATTACCTACATAGACAAGAGTAAAATAATAACTGCTATTCCTACCGAAAATGATAATGTTCGTATTCATCAGTTTAATATCAATTCTGAAGGTTTTTTTAGTGATGAATCAATAAAACAAATTATTATAGTAAGTCGTAGTGATGAAAAAGGTTATGCTAGACAAAATAATCTGTTGCCCGGTAAATGGTTTGATATCTATTTTGGAGGTGAAATACCCGTAATTATAACGGGAGAAATAACCAATTTAGAAAATGATATGATTGAAATAACGACGTACCCTGAATTGAAAACACTTTATATCGATTTTGGTTACAAAGGGATTCCTGAAAATATTCCCATCGATAAAATCATACCTCGTGAAAAACCCGAATCAATGAAAAAAAATATTTCATTATCAGTTATCAAAGAGCAATTAGACGGGCGGGATTTAGCAGACATAGAAGCGGATTCAGACGAATTAGCTACTATGGAATTTACAGAAACCGGCGAATCTATCATACAAATACCATCTGGTGCTATTGCCGACGAAAATATAAAAGATACTCTTCATAATTTATACATAGATGCCAATTCTATTGTTTTTGGAAAGAAATTAGCACCAATCGCACAGTTAGTTGAAGTTCCTGAAGGAGAACGTAGATTCGGTATAGATATTCAAATCAATGATTTGATGGATGAGTTACTCTCTACAATACCGAATAGTCAACGTACAAAACAAGTTTTAGATAATATTCATAATTTGATAGAACGTTTCAAGGAATTACGTAGTTTGTATTCTAAATTTGATACCAATAACAACGCTTACGATTTGAAAATGGTCGGTGCTTTACACAAACCACTTGTCGAACATATCAACAAAATAGATAGAAATTTGAAATGGATTATTCCAATAGTTACAAACCGTCGCAAAATTTATGATGATGAAGTCCAATATAAAACACCAGATGTCATCTATGAAAAATTTGGCACTGGCGCTCGAATTGTAGAATCGTCACAATTAGACAAAACATTGGACTATTCTACTTTGAATAATCGGGTTCAAGAATTTATTACACCATTCGAATCTACATTAGAATTACACAAAACATTGGCTTCTGTAAATGTTTTAGAAAATATAGATTCCATCGTCGATAATTTGGAAGATTTTTATAGTAGTATTTATACAAAATCAGGTGTTGTAAAACGCAAATTTGTTATTCAACGTTACAATTTAGGTTTATCAAAATTAGACGAAGTGGTACTGAATACTGGAAAACCTATTTATGTACGTGTCCAAATGACACCAAATGATAGTGTCGATATAAAATCACTATTAATGATGCCTGAACCAGTTCTACGTTATTCTGCTATCAATCTACCTACCACTAATATTCTTGAAAAGGCAACATTACATCAGAATCCTCTTATGCTATTCAAATTATTACGTAAAAATACGGATATTACCCAACATGTAATCGATGATTTATCGAAAGAATTTGATTATGAAAAAATGGAGGAAGAAACGAAAAAAGATTTTTTGTCCACTTTCAATCATTTTGTATTGGATGAAGATGTGGGGTCTGATATTGAAAAGAATGAAAAATTTCAACGATTTCTCGAAATTATAATTCCAAAAACGAGAACACTTATACGTTTGATTCGAAAATATATCAAAGATAAAATATCTTTTGTCGATGTTGTCAAAAAATTAGAACCTTTTACTATCTATCCATCTGATATAAGTTATAAACAATACATGGAAATACGTTATTTGATAAAAACAAAAATAAAAGAGTTCAAAACCGAATATGAAAAACGTTATAATAATTTTTCTAGTATTCGTAATTACAAATATAATATAGTTTCAAAGCCGAATCCCCTATTGAAATTATTATATGAACGTTCCGATTTCAATGATTCGTTTTTTGACACATACAAATTCTTATCTCTCGATAGAGAAAAAACCACATTGTCTTCACAAGAAGTATTATTCAAAATGATTGAAATGGATAATGGAAAGTTGTATACAAATCTGGTAACGTCTATTTTGATATCACTAATGAGTCCTAATAATCTCATGGATGTCATCGCCGAAGCGAATATTGATAATATTTCCGATACAGAGAAAATAAAACCAACTGATTGTTCTCGCAGATATTTGGCAAAAAAATATACATCAATTGGAGAACTTCAGAAAGACAATAATGTCGATGAAGTATATTACGATAAGGATTTTGACGATACTCCGTATGACATATTGAACAAATACAAAGATGACCAAAAACGTATGGCTCCTGAATTGTTTTTGGATTTCTTAGCTACAAATTTGATAAAAAAACATGATTGTCCTGAAAATATAGCGAATGAATTAGCAGCTACATTGATTTCAAAAAAGAAACTTGTATCCGATGGCGAATATGCTATTCTTGAAATAAAACCGAAACTACCGAGTGATGTCGACGAATCTGAACTTTCTGTAAAAGAAAAATTATCCATTGATGAAGAATCGAATATTCGTAAGAAAACGGATTATTATCGTAGAGTTAAAAACAATTGGGTGCGAGATGACTCCATAGGCGATGAGACCTTTTTTGATAATAATACGCTGTTTTGTAATATAAGTAGTGAATGTTTCAAGAACACGAAAAACAATGTATGTGAAACCATATCTGATGCTTCCGCACGTATGAAAGAAATATCAAAAAAGAAAATGATGGATGAATTTGATAAACGTTATTCTGTAAATGTGGAAGAGTTAGAAAAAGAATTAGAGGACAAGATTAATTATTATATCAAAAATCTTAACAAAACACGTATATTGAAAGAAATTCAATTATACAAAGCGAATAATATCGCATTTGAATTGGGTAATTTGGCAAATATGGCCGATATCATTGAATCGCCATACATGAAATTACGCGATTTGATTCTGGGTCAAGAGGATTTCTCTAAAAAACAATTCGATATTTGTAGATTTGTGGATAATTTTTGTCGAGCACCGATGGTAGAACAATTGGATGAAAATGCGTATTGGTTATACTGTAAAGATACTAATATAAAATTAATACCATCATGCATGTATGAGTTAGCCAAAACATTTATTACTGGTGATAATTATTTGAATAAATTGGCGGAAATATGTCATAATATCGGTATTTTAAGTGACGATGGGGATTCAATTGTAGATAAACATAGTGGATTCGTTCTCCGTAAAATAGATTTTAGTACGGAAGAGGGGTTTGATGAATCCGGATTTCATATTACATCTCACGATATCCTAGAAAAAGATTTGGGAACCGCTGTTAGCGAACTTGTTAATAAACCAGAAAAAAGAGTATTTGAGAACGAAGAAATGGAATCTATTTATAATGTTTTTAGTACTATTTGTAATAATATCGATATTCCAAACGATTCGATTGAAGAATTTGTTATGAGATTTTCAAGAGAATTGATAGCTACTAATGTTTTGAGTGAATCATCCTACAAAAAACGTGCTGATAAATTAGAGAAAGAAAGGGGGAAAAAATCGGCTCCTTATAAAGATTATCGTAATGAAACAATTATTATTATTATTTCTTGTGTAATTTTGATTGCTATACAAACAGCCACACCATCTTTTCAAACAAAACGTTCTTTTCCTGGTTGTGTTCGTTCATTCAGTGGTTATCCAATGGATGGAATAGAAGATTTAACGGGTATAAAATACCTAGCGTGTGTATTGGACAAATCCAAAAGTGGCATTTCTATTTGGAGCGCAATCAAAAAATACAATACGGATGTATTAGCAAAACGTATGAAAGATATCATAGAAAATGTTATCATGAAAAAACGTAGTGATATCAATGAATTGTATTTGAAAAAACGCGAATATATGTTATTATATCCAGAATTGACTTCACCAGAAGAACATAAAATTACAAAATGGAAACATTTTTTACCACCTATTATTAAGTACAATGTATTGAAAACATTACGTAATGTTGGTTCTGATTTCAAAAAAGATTTTATGGAACTAATTCGAAATGGTAGTAAAGAACAACATAATTCTATCTATGTATTGAAAGGGAAAGTTATCCAATATGGTTATGGAATTATAGAATCTATTAATGAAATCGTGAAAAAAAAAGATACCTTATTGAAAACATCTTCTCGTATTCCATTTTTAGAAAACGCTTGCTGTAATGAAAATACAAACGCAACAAACCCTATTTATTATTTCAATGAGGAAGATAAAAACATTTCTATTTATATCACGAATGCTACACAATTGGCATTGTTATTGAAAGATGCTAATACATTATCAAAAGCACCTATGTTTTATCATCCAGAATTTACTGGAATCAATTATCCTACTGTCTCTACCGATTACTCTGAAGAGAATATTTATGCTACTATTATTCATTATTGTAATTTTGATAGAGAATTGCCCGTTCCTGAAGAATTGAAAGTAATAATATCCGAAAAACCTGCCGAATACAATTCAAAGTGGTCTATTTTAGAAAAAATGGAATTTTTGAAACGAAATGGCAAACGTTTCACAGTAGAGCATTTACAACAATTAATGACTATTGTTCGTGAAAAAAACATAATTTCAGTTGATCATTCCAAATATTTCACACAATTAGACGCATTCAAAGACGTTTTAGAAAAACTCGATATGACTGATTCTACTGTGATTGAAGAGCCATTAAGAAGACATATTGGAGCTGTTCTCAGTAGTTTTTCACCATCTAGCGTGAGTAACGAATTATCACAAGAATTAAAAACATTGAATGGGTATTTGTTAACAACGAATCAAAGGTTGTATAATGAAATCATGGAATTCTTTGATGTTCATGGTAATTTAACAAATAATGAATACGAAAAACTACACGAGTTCTTATCCAAAATACGTAAATGGGAATTAGATAAGCCAATGAAAGAATCTCAATTATATTACGACGATGGTTTATATACAATTACTCAATTCATAAAAAACGCTATTCATTCCATGTCAAAATTATATCCAAATATTCTTTTGAATAATGCTGGCTTTTACAAAAAAGTACCAAAACATTGGGGATTATCGCAATTCCATGTATCAGATGTTACGAATATTATTACATCTTATTATCAGAAAATAGAAAAATTCAAAGAAGATAAGGTTTTGCTAAGATTATTGATGGAAATCGATACAAAGTTGATGGATATCACTATGTTTATTGAGAACATTCCTATACAAACTGAAATCATAAAGTTGATTGATGGAGAAATGGTTAAATTTCATAGTCTATTTGATAAAACAACCATTTATCGTTTGTATTCTTATTGTTTTTATTCAACTATTCACGAATATAGAGTGTCTAGTTTTAATAATAATTTAGTAAGGATGGATTTGAATGAATATCGAGGTTCTATGCGCGAAATCATAAATAATAATTCAAATATGTCGAATCAAATAGGCACTCAATTGGTTGATTTACAACAGACTAATATTGAAAGAGATAACGATTTTCAAGAAGTACAAATCGAAACCGGCAATTTATTAGAATTAAAAGAACGTGTTTGTAATTTGTTATTAACATTTTTGGATGTTGAAAGTGAAAATAAATCCACTATTGATTATACTTATGATGAAATTATACGTCTTACTAATCGTTCAAAACAACGAGAAAAAGAAGGTATTATCAAATATTTGGGAGATATGAGTATTCAAGAACGTAAAGTAGAAGACATGTTCAAAAACTATCGTTTAGGTAGATGGAATGTAGGCCAACAAACCGGATTGATTGAATATGATAAAGATACATATGACCGTGAACGTAATGAATTATTACAGCAATTGTATGAAAATGGAGGTGAAGACAACCCAACAGAAATGATGAGAGAAATTTACGATTTAGACCAAGAAAGATTAGATTATAATGAGGATGAAGATGTAGATATTTACGATAGACCTGCTGCTGGTTTAGATGATTTAGGTGAGAATTACATGGATGGCGAATATTATGAGGAAGACCGTGATGAAAACGATTTCGGCGATGAATAATTCTTGATTTTTTCTTGAATATTTTTTCGGTTATTATAATAGTATATTAATATAATAACTTTCAGAATGAAAAATTTCATTTACAAAAATAAATTACCAATTTCTATTTTACTATTTTTGGTTTTGTTCTCGATTATACATTATATCAAACCTGGATTGTTATATACCAATGATGGTGGGTTTCGACAATTTGGTATAGGTTATCGTCATAAAACAGTAATACCTGTATGGTTAGTAGCTATTATACTCGCTATATTATGTTATTTGTCTGTTCTCTATTATTTAGCATATTTTTAGTTTACGTGCTGTTGAAATATAATTTTTGTAATTATTTTATAAATGGATACATCACATCTTATTGAATCAACCGCGAAGAATCATTTGTTTCAAACATTGAAACAGTGTCATAATCATCGTGTTTCGATCTATTATTATGTTCTCAATATAAGTATATTTTTGTTGTTTGTATCTATAAGTGGATTCATACTATATTATTGTAATAAATATAAATTATCCGATGTTGATAAAAAACGAAAAATGTACAAAGACCAACAATATGTATTATCAAAAATAAGGTATTTTCAAGAAGAGAGAAAACAAAATGAAAATCAAATGAGTAACATTACTCAATTGCCGTTTACATAATAACAAATATATTATCTATAATATTTATATTATACAAACAAATATGAATATTATCAATGAAAAACGTGAAGAAATCATCAAAGAAAACAATACAGCACAAGCAAAACTTATGTCTATGTTAGAAACCATACCTACTTATTCACAAAGTATATCATTTTTAGAACCACTCCATGGTGATATCGATTTCTCTGTTTTAGAAAAACTAGGATTTGATAGTATAAACCATATCCGTTTTGAACACGGTGAAATAACCAATATTATTGGACTACCAAAACAATTGTTTAGTTTTACTTGTCCTGAAAATTTGTTAGTAAATATCGAGAACCTACCTAATAATTTGAAATATATCGAAATTCCGCATAATTACTTGACTGATATTGATTTGAGCAATTTGAAAAATTTGGAAACATTGAATATTTCCGATAATAAAATACAAGCATTAGAGAACCTTCCTATGTCACTTAAGAATTTGATAGCAGACCATAATGAATTGAAATATTTGGATTTGAAAGGTATGGATAACTTGTATCAATTAAATATTTCTAACAATAAAATTACACTTATCGAGAACATGCCAGAAGGTAGAATTGATATTGTTGCTGATAACAACCCATCGATTGAATATAGAACTGTTCTCGAAACCGTTGAAAAAGAAGTCGATGATACGAATGATAAAACTATACAAGTTTCTTATTTAGAATCATTAAATAATTATTTCAAATTGAAAAATAATTATGAATCGAAAATGCGTTCTGACAAAAAGAAAATAATGGAGAAAAACGAGAACAAAAAGAAAGGCAAAAAACAATTATTATCATACAAACCTCAATGTATGAAATGTAAGAGACCCGTTGGTACTATTTTTTCTAAAAATAATGGTAATTATACAGCGATTTGTGGTGATACAATACAACCATGTTCTCTTAATATACAAATATATCCAGGTGAAAAAAATAATATTGAATATTGGATTTCATTATTCAAAGAGGAAGTTGATGAATTGAAAGATGCTATTATTCGACAAAAATTAGATACATTGTTTAATTATGTCACTGAAGATAAATCCGTAGAATTATTTAAAAAAGAATTAGAAGCATATAATCAGGATAGTGCTATTTTGAAACAATATATCGATATGAACGATGAATTATTCCATAATAGTCATAAAAAGAAATTAATTGAACAGAAAAATGAGAAAATATTTCGCGTAATCGAGAACATTCGTAATTTATTGAATGAGTATAAAAAAACACAAAATAATGAAATATTGAAAACCGCTGTTAAATTACAAGTAGATGAATTATTACCAGAAACACGTATAATACGAATGATGAGAAATGAAATCATGGAATTAGAAGAAAAAACGGTTTCAAACCATAATGAATATGCGATTTTCAAATATCCTATCAGTTTAGAGAAAATGGATATATCTATTGGAGAACCTCCCAAAGTCAATAAATATAATATTTAGTATATATATAGTATATTACTATTTTTATTCAACATGGAACGCGGACTTCTAATGCTTTTACACTCTATATTGATTGGCTTGTTATTATATGTTATCATGATATTTTTAATGAAACAACCCGCACGAATTGCTGAGGACCGTAGTGTTCTTTTAGGTGCTCTTGTATTGATTTATATGGTATTATTTGGTCACGGATTACCAACCAAAGTCAATAGAAACATCATGTAATTTCGTAATTAAAAATTTTTATAAAAAACACGTATTTTTATAAAAAATTGATCGTTTTTATAATATGATTTAAAATTATATCATAAATATAAACTATATAATGGCTGCTTTAATTGATACTGTTTTTGAAAATAAAAAACCATCTCATGAAATCCATATTTCTCATATGGAAAAACAATTACACAAGGGCCAAGATTACATAACTAGTGGTGATAATTTCATATGGGGATTTGATGGTCATTCGGGTAATCCTATAATTGAGGCAATACGTCAATTGAATTTGAATTATTTTATTGATTTCGCTGAACCTACTGTAGAATTATCGAATTATTTGAATAATAACGTAAAACTATCATCTTACATGTCGTCGGGTTCAACATCATTTTTAGTGAAAAAAAAAGATGATGAAATCGTAATTGAATGGATAGGTGATTCACAAATGGCTGTTTTCGAAAAGAAAGAAAACGAAACCGATTACAAAATGATATTTATTAGCGAACCTGATAAATGGGATAAACCAGGCGAAAAAGAACGTTTAACTACTATGAATTCTCAAATTTATGCTTCTCCTAGTAAAGACATAAAAATTGTATCACCAGATACGATTGACATGATAGATACATATTATATTAATTTTCCTTCTGGATTACAGTTAGCTACTTCTCAAGCATTGGGCCATCATGGTGAAACTGGCTGTGTTCCAAATAAAAAAACTATTCCGATAGTTCACGGGACTACATATCGTGTTGTTTCTGGTAGTGATGGATTTTGGCAATTAGTACTTACTGATAATATAGACGATTTGATTGTTTTGACTACAAAACCATGTGAAGAATTATTAGCATTATCGGTGAATCGTTGGAATTCGAATCAATGGAAATACTTTATGAATGGTCCTGATAATGAACCTACTATTTCTGGCTTTGGTAATTGTAAAGATGATGTTTGTGTTGGCGTAATGGATATAGTACCAGTATAAAATATAATAATATTGATTCCTATTATATTTCTTTGTTTTTTGTAAATTTAATTATATTTAACTTTTTTGGTTTTTTTTGTTTTTTTTGGTTTTTTGACTTTGATTTACGCATAGATTTTCTGATAAATGTTCTTGTACGTTTTCTTTTTGATTTTTTTCCGCCCATAACAGTACAACCTCCTGGTAAACAACCAAGTTTAACACCCATTTTTTTTAATTCCGCTGCGTCTTTTGGTAAAAACGCTGGTTTTTCTAAAAATTTATAAAATTCTATATAATTTTCTTTAATTAAATTGTTTTTGAAGTACCAATCATCTTTTAATATTATTTCTTCATTAACTGAATTGTTTTCCTCATCTGAATTTTTTATCCATTTATAAGCATTTTCACTTTTATCAAGAATTAATTTGTAGACAATTTTATACCCTAATTTATCAATGTTATCCAATGAGTCATCTATTTTTATAAATGTTATTATTACTATATAATAATTATTAACTTCTTTAAGTATATAAAATGTTACACCATTATTATGACTAACCTCAAGTTTAGATTTTTTTGTTTCATCTAATTTGTCAGGATTTTTTATATATTCTACATCGAATCCAAATTCGTTTTTTAATCGACCTATAGTATTTATTATTCTTCTGCGATTTTTATCAAAATATAAATCATCATTATCATTAGTATTATCCATTTTATATAATAAATAAATATAATAATATTTTTTTTGATTTATCTAAATTATTTTAATATTCTTTTTAAATGTTTTTTGATGCTTTTTCTAGGTGATTTCGGCGATTTTGAACCACGTTTCTTATGACTCTTCGATGTTTTCGAATGAGTAGTATATTCAGGTTTGAATTTTTCAATATCATACACGATTGTACTTTTTCCACTTTGGCAATGACTCGCTCCTAACGCGTTTGGATATTTTCCATTCAATACGTTATCGGTTACAGTTGAAATCAAAACTTCATCTGTTCCTTTTATCAAAAAATATTGTCCAGATTCAGGTTTTGTTATAGCTATGGCGTTTTCCAGAGAAATAACATTCGCAAACACGTTCAAAATAATACCTATGTACTTGATCGAAACATAAGGGTAATCAAAATTTACATTTCGATAACCAATACCTCTACAATCAAATAAAACAGCATTATCAGTTGTTGACATATTTATGAATTGTTTGACGATTGATTTTGATGATAAATAATAATTTTTTTCATAAACAAAAACGATATTGTCAACATCCTCTTTTATGTAATCATGTATATTTGTCTCGTCCATTGTAATTGGGTCAATAGTTGTTTCCGTTTTTTTTATTTTTATCAAACCTTTATGTGTATCCAGTTCTTTATTTGAAAGTCCTGTTATATTATATTCTTCATTTCTTTCATATGATAATGGTTGAGACGCATTGATACCAAAACGCTCATTTTCATCTGTGCCATAATTATCAAAAAAATCACTACTATCATTTGTTGGTGATAGACTATATGGTTGTTCATTTCCTAGTTCTAAAAGAACATCATAAATTTCATCATCGTCCAATGTCAGAGCACGTCTTCTTCTAGGTGCTCTTGGTGTTCTTATTGTTACATTGGAAGGTGGTGGAGTTTCAAGACTGATAGGAGGATGTATTCTTCTTTCTCGAATTGTAATATTTGGATGAATCTCACTAGGAGGTGTTGATAGATTGAAAAAATCTTCTGGTGTAGTTATTGGTGATGACAAATTTACAATTGAATTTGGAGAATTTCGTCGAGAATTCCTAGATGTACTTCTACTTCTTGGCATATTTATATTATATAATATAAATATACTTTTTTTAACAACTATTATAATTCGATACACCGTCCCACATAATGTTGTATTTGTTCGCCCAATCTTTTTGAGCACATACTGCTATTTTTCCACCACTCGCCCAGCGAGTGTCATTGAAATTAATGACATTTTTGGCAAGATCGTATCCAACAGTGTTGCTATCATTCAATACTAATCCATTTACATCATAAATACTACCAATATTCTTGATTCCTGCTACGTTTTTAGGTACAACACATGAACTAGGGTCACTTACAGATGAACTCCAATAATCAGGACAAGAACTAGCGGAAGGAGGAAATACATCTCCATCACCACTAGTTTTAGCATTTTTCATTGAAATACCAATATATGTCAATAATAAAATTAATAATACAGTTGCTACAGATAAAACTATTATATAAAAAAGGTCCATTGTATATATTATTAAAATAAATAAATATTCATGAAATATGAAACCTCTAAATATATTTAGTACTGTTTATTGTATCATTTCAAAAAGTAATTTGGAATATTATTCAGTTCAAACCTAATAGTTTCTATTCCATTTATTCAATGGTTTTATTTCTATATTAAGAATATACAAATATATTATTTCTATATGTCTAGTTATTCAGATTCATATAACAGTGAAAAAAATCAAATCGTAAATTTAGAAAAATATAATGGCCGAGTTAATATTATTGAATCTCCATCACCAGATATTTTATTTCAAATGCAGGAGAAAATTTCTATCAAAAACAAAACGACTGAATATCGCGAGGCATTAACCGGAACATGGGAGAACAATATTCTTTCTGATGTATTTTTTTCAGCAGGAAATATTCAAATAGTTCAAAATGGGTTACGTGCGGGTGTATATGAATTATCGAACCAAAAATTCATTATTGCTCCACAAAACGTTGATACATTGAAAATTATCATGCGTAGCATTTATTTACAATATGCTGAGCATTCTCCAACCAAAATCACCGAACAGGTTGAACGTCTTAATAAATTAGTTTTAGATTATGCTGTTCCAACAGTATATGGAGAAGCAGTAGGTTATGCTAAATATTGTCAAGACCAAAGTACATTAGTAGTACCTTTAGAATTACCACGACATCATGACCGTGAATACAAACAATTGGAGCTGAAAAATTGGTTTTAGAGCAACGCGCATTCTATTTCACATAATCTTGAATATTACGTGAAATACATACAATGTTATTATTTTGGTGGTATACACCGTTGAAGATTTCAATCCACACAGTGGATGAAACTTCAACTAAGTTACCAGTTACAGTTTGAATCATAGCACCCCGTAGGGGTACGGTTTCAAATCTTCACTGGTATAAAATGCTCTTTCAAATAAAAAATCTTAGCATTCGAATCTATTTCATTGTTTAGTGTTTCTCTCATATCGGCTTGTAAATTCAAATCTTTCACTGGATGAAACATTTGTAATTTATTCACATTATTTACATTCCAGTCATATCTATAAATAACTGGTACTAATTCATACGGACAATCACATTTCAAATTATTCGCTTTTGCTATACTTGTAAACAAGATTTCAATAAATATCAATTGTTTGTATTTTTTTACATATTCGTATATACAGGATAATAGTTGTTTCGATACGCGACAAGCACATACTAAACTATTATAATGAGGTTCTGGTAAGTGATTAATTACTGCGTTCCATAACCATTTTTCATCGTCGCGTTGGTCGATTTGTTTCACCAATAAATCACTATCCGGATATTTATCATCAATATTTTTGAATACATTTTCATCATATAAAAATATATCATCCTCAATGTACCAAATATGGTGATATTCTTTATAATAAAAAGAAAAGAAATAAATAGCTTTATCCCAACCTGATACCATTTTGTTCAATGCCAAATTTGCCATCTGAAAACCATTTTCCATACAATTTACATTATCCAATTGAACAAAAACAAAATTAGGATATTCTTTCTTGTAATATTCATCATTATAGTAGTTTTTTGAAAAATCATCAATAACAACCACTATATCATAATCTGTAAATGTTCTCAAAAAATCCAAATATATATTATTTGGTTTATGACAAATCAAACATATACAAGAATTGTTCATTTTATAATGTTCTTGTTTTTGTATTTATATAGATTTACTAATTCATATAAAAACAATTTTGGTATAGTTATAAAAATGTTTTTATACAAATTACTGAAAAGAATTATAAAACCAGAAGAAAAGAAGTTATTAGGTAGATGGAATATTGATTATTGTAATAAAAAAATAAACAGTAAAATAGATTTATCAAATGAAGACCATTGTGGTCCGTGTGGACAATATATTCTAGATAAAACAAAAGAAAATACAAGCAAAAATAACCAAAAATAAAACAATTGATTCTAGAAAAAATATAGATACAATCTATAGATGTTCAAAGAAATCCTAATTTCAGGAGTTGTTTTGTTGATTTTAGATTTTATATTCATTGGTATCAATAAAAAAGCATTCGAGAATCAAATTAGTGGAATACAACGAACAGCTATGGTTGTAAAACCTATCAGTGCGTTAATTTGTTATATTTTCCTTATTTTCGGTTTATATTATTTTATTATTCGTCAAAAAAAATCCATAATGGATGCTTTTTTATTCGGTTTAGTAATTTATGGTGTTTATGAAACAACTAGTTATACTATTTTCAAAAAATGGTCTCCCTCACTAGCGACTATTGATACTATTTGGGGTGGTATTTTAATGGCATCTAGTACTTGGGTAACATATTCATTAATGAAATAAATGGTTTTTTTTATGTTTTGGGGTTGGGTTTGCTTTCGTTTTTGTTTTCGTTTTCGTTTTACTCGATTCATAGAATGGAGCAAAACTAGTTTCTATTATAAATACGAATGGATACACCAATGTATCTTTTATATATATCCATACCGAATCTTTCATTTTACATATTTTTTCATTGTAACAACTAATATATTTTTTGGTCAATTTTACGCGATATATTATGAATCCCTAGGAACGAATGTGTTCTCTAGAATTTCTTTTGTTTTTTTCTTTCTCATTTTTTTCATTATAATATTTACACCATATCTTTCACAAAATTCTTTTATACCCATTTGATTATCCATATACGTATCATCAAAAACACCCAAATTATTATTTTGTACTTCTAACGGTTGTTCATCGGGTTCATACCCCCATAAACTATAAAATTCCGCCATTTTTTCTTCATCATCATCATCCGTAAAATCGACTGAAAGATTTTGATGATTTATTTTACCATTATATTGATTTATTCTACTTTGCCATACTGGACTTCGCACAGCATAATATAACCAATGATACCAATATAATTCTTTTACGTTTAATGGAACGAATGTTTCAAATAGTTTTACGATATTTTTACGCAACGGAAATCTACATACTTCCGATAGTACTTTGTATGCTGTATGTGGTTCGCAAATTCGTGTTTTGTATTTTTCAATATCGTGTTCTTTCAAATTTATTATGAATTTCAGTTTGTCGGTTTCAAGAGGTTTTTCTTCGCATTTCACTTTGAAAAATGTCGTGATGAAATTCTTCAGAGAATAATTACGTGAACATAATGTCATAATTAGAGAACCTATTAGGCAATCGGCATCATTATTTTTTTTCCAATTTGCAATAAGTGTATTTATATATTTTTTCAAGTCAGTATTTTTTGATTCATAAATGTCTTCATAAAGAATGTATAAAAATTCAAATGTTTCAATTTGAAATCCAGAAAAATACAATTCATACGCCCAAAATAAAGATTCGTCATAATTATGATCTAATAATGACATAAAAAGTGATTGTTTCACTTCTACTTTTGGATATAAATACCTTGTGAAACAAAAATGTTCCATATCATTGTCTATCATCATTTTCATTGTTTTGTCTATATTTTATTTGATATATTATAATAAAAATTGTCAATTTTTTATTATAATCATCTATGTATTATGCGATATCGATAATATCCGAATCAATTATTGTAGAGTCAACCATATTTGAATTGTTCATTTTATAAATTTCATTTTTGTCATTTTCCGTGAAAGTATGTATTAATTTCTTATAAAATGTCTTGTATGTATTTTGTAATTTATCGAATTTCATATTGAATTTGCCCTCCATAAATCTCATATCAATGTTTTCAACAATTGCTTTGTCTTGTAGCATAGTAGTATACATCATATTTTCAGTCAACGCATCTCCTAGTTTGTTTGTCCAAAAATTACGATATGTTTTTACAAAAAGTCTACTTTTTTTTTCATTAATTGGTAAGGCAAACGTAATGACTGTACTTGTATATTCACCAAAAATAACCCTAGCAACTGTAGTATGAGGTAATATAAATTCATTTTCAACAACAAGGTCTTTTACACCAAATACTTTTCTAGACACGGACTGCTCACCAGCTTCATACATATAAGATGTTTTATAATGATTAGGTCCGACTAATTTTGGAGGATGATTTTCAATTGGATTTGGACGTTTCGTATTTCCAAATGTATGTACAAATCCGATATGCATAACATCCAATGAATTTTCACTAAGAATTCTAGAATAACAATTGAATTCCATATTCAAAAATACAACAGAATCGTTTTTTTCGACTTCCTCTTCTACAAAAATATTTTCAGCCAAGAGACTTCCATTCGTATTTTTTCTTGCAATATCAGAATATGTATTCAAATATACCCATCCATTTTTTTCAACAATATCAAATTTCGATAAATCTTGAATGGGTGAATTTTGGAAACAAATACCTGGAACTTTTGTTAGTGTTCCATTTTCATTAAATTCATATCCGTGATAGGGACATACTACATGGTCATTATTAATTTTTCCACATGATAACGATGCCCCTTTATGACTACATACATCATCTAACGCATTATATGTATTGTTTTCATTTTGCCATACTACATAATTTTTATTCCATATAGTTACTTTTGTAGGTTTGTTAATTACAAAATCGGTTTTTGTACCAATAACGTACCATTGTAAATCATATTTGTCTTGTTCTGTTAATAAATTTATATCTAGTTTAGGATATTCCGTAATTCTATTTACATTGAGCTGCGTATCGAATAATTCTCTAGATGAATAATTATTCAATAAACTTTTTGAAAAGTCCAGTAAAAGTCTGTATGTCAATGGTGATGGTTGAATTTTCAAAATATTGGTAATTAAGCTTATAAATGAAAAACCACTGCGTAATAATGAAAATGAAAATAATAAAAATAAAACATTGTATAGTCTGAAAATATTTGCCATTTGATATTTATAAATAAAATATCTTTAAATACTATATAAAAATATTTTATGCCGAAATATTCATCCAAGAAACATGTAAACATGAGAAAAACAATTAAAAATGTAAACCCCCCCCAAAAAAAAAGCAAAGAATCATCCAGTAAAAAAACATCCCATATTGTTAGTGTATTTTTAGAAATATTGAATGTTGTAAAATTATACCATTGGAAAACAAAATCATATGCTCAGCATAAAGCCACTGATGAACTATATGCGAAATTGAATGAACATGTTGATACTTTTGTAGAAATATTGTTAGGCAAGGATGAAACACGCATCAATGCTATCGAAAAAAGGCGTGATTTGGCAAATTATAGTAATGTAACTGATTTCAAGAAAAAAGTATATGAATTTCGGGATTTTTTGATTGATATAAGTAATCATTTTGATAGTTCAAAAGATACTGATTTGTTGAATGTACGTGATGAAATATTAGGTGATATCAACCAATTTTTATATTTATTGACTTTCTATTAATAATGGGGTGTTTTTATTCGATTTTTTATACCCGTGAATATTTGAAACCGCGCCCCATAGGGGTGTCATGTTTCAAAATGTAACTGGTAACTTAGATGAATAATTATCCGCTGTGCGGACAATTATTCAACGGCGTAAATTACATAACATACCATAAATAGATGGCATTGAATTCAATCCAACAGGATATCTTCCTGATATTTGTAAACTATATAGCGAATTTGGTAAACGTCTTTTCAAATAAATTTTAGTGCGTTCTTTGAAAACACGTTTCCAATTACGCTGTATTATTCTCAACCAATATGTTTTCAGTATGACACTATAAGAATCATCCGGTAATATAGACAAACATAATATTTCGATTTTTGGATTTTGAATCCTCAAAATACTATAAAAGTATAAATATCGCAAAGTATCCATATATGGAAATTTCAAAAAAGATGCGGTAGATACACCATTCGTCAATATGAATAATTTTCGATAAGAATTATATTTATGTAATCCTATATAATATTTACCATTTTCTTTGTCTTTGTCAATGAAATCGCTTTCCTCGTGAAAAATTCTTTCTATTCTATATTCAATTTCATCGTCTATATAAGAATAGTGATTATATGATTCTATCAAGTAAGAAGAATCATCATCAGTCGATGAACCGTTGAAATCGTCATCTGAACCGATTATTATAGATGACTCCTCATCGGATGAATACAATTCATTTATTCTATTATCATTCATTGTTGAATCAGAATAACTAGATTCGCTGCTATCATCAGAATATGACATTCTACATATATGTAGTATTATTTATATTGATAAAATAAAAATAATCTATTTTATCAATTTTATACAAAAATCCACGAAAAAATCTAAGTATTTTATATAGAACCATGTCGGATTATAATTCTGAAAAAAAACAATCCAGTTTTCAAGAAGTATCAACAAGTGTTCCACTTATACCTACCCCACCTTCATCAAAACCTACATCTGATTTGGTGAGTGGTACAGCACAAGACAAAGTAGATAAGAAATTAAACCCTGTACAATACGGTGTAAAAGCATCATTTATGCTTACGTATATTTTACTATTGACAACAGCAACAGTAACATTTATTGAAGCGATGTGTACAAAAATACCTTCAGTACGTCATGTTTTGAATTTAGAAACAGTCATATCTATTATAGCAGGTTACTTTTATTCTATTTTTTTAGGACAAATAGAAGGCTATGGCAAAGAAGGCACACAAGTTAATTGGAATGAAATAACAAAAACAAGATATGTAGATTGGACCATTACTACTCCTATAATGTTGTTAGCATTATGTGTAGTGCTCGCATCAAATATCAATAAATCAGTCGGTATTATCAATATGGGTATTATTGTCATATTGAATTATGCCATGTTGTTTATAGGATACTTAGGTGAAACAAATGTATTGAATCGTATTGTTGCTATGATAGGAGGATTTATTCCGTTCTTCGCTATGTTTTATTTGATATTTATTCGTTATGTCAAACCAGTGAAAAACGCAGTCAATAATTTCCTGTATGGATTTTATATAGTAATATGGGGATTGTATGGTATAGTATACATGTTCAAAGAAGAATACAAAAATATTATTATGAATATTCTAGATTGTACGGCAAAATGCTTTATAGGTTTGGGATTATGGGTATATTATACTAAAATATTGGTTTAATTTCCTATATTCTTGATTGTGTAAAAATGCCAGACTCTAATGATTTTTGTATTCCATATCCAATACTATTCCATTCATAATCATTATTTTCATTTGAAACTCTATAATAGACACCTTTTGGTTTATCATCTAAAATATTTATATCGATTTCTTTATTCAATGCTATACGCGCAATTGTTTTTGCTAATTCAGACATTGAAGTAGGTATACCAGTTCCAATATTTAATATATTAATTTTTTTGTCATGAAAACAAGTTTTTAAAACATAGTCTACTATATCATCAATATAAACAAAATCTCTAACCGCGTCTGACCATATATCTACAGTATCTGTATTTGCCAAAACTTTTCTCATTATCGATGGAAATGGATAACTTTCATGTTGGTCTTCACCGTATCCAGAAAAAGGTCTGTAAATAGTAATAGTTGTATCTACCCGTTTTGATAATATAGATAATAAAAATTCACCGGTTAGTTTTGACCAACCGTATGTCAAATCTGGTATAGCAATTTTATCATTAAATACATCTATATCTTCTAATTTTAATTTACGATTATTTTCAAAAGTTTGTAGAGAAATTGGATATACAGCTGAAGAACTGAAATATACTAGATGTTTTACTGGATTTTTTTCAATCCATCGAAATAATTCATTATCAATTGTTATATTATATGAGATTAAAAGTGGATCATTTTCAATTGTTTCTCTGCCACCAACTATAGCAGACGCATGAATAATAATATCAAATGATTTTTTTGTATCTTTAAGATAATCTAAAATATCTGTATTTACAAATTCAAAATCACATTTTAAATGAATTGGCCAATTATCTGGCAACAACGCACTTTTTGAAACCATATTATCAATGACAACGACTTTATAACCCAAATCAACCATTTTTTTTGTAAAATGCCTTCCTATAAATCCACAACCACCAGTAACTAAACAAGTTTTCATTATGTAAATCTAATATAAAAACTATTTAAATACTTAGAATTATAAAATAATATTATAATTATTTTATAATAAAAATGAAAAATTATTATTTGATGAATAGTCCTGAACTTCCTACACCTGGTACTCATTATTATACTACAAATAAATTTAGTAATGGTTTTAAGAGACATGGATACAATGTAACTGAAGCAAATACATTAGATTCTATTACTGATAATTCTATTGTATTATTGAGTGACCATGGTATATCGAATAATAAAGAATTAGCTTTTCAATCATTACAATATTTAGCAGATAAGTTTCCAAATACTGTTTTTATATGTTGGTTTTATCATAAATACTACGATAAAATTCCTTTTTCTAAATTTTTGATTACAGGAGAACATTTTCATAAAAGACCTGTATTAGAGGGACATATTTTTTGCTGGGATTTACAAAATGTAATAAATAATTATGTGCCATTAACATTTAGTTCTCCATTATATCCTGAGAATATTGGCAATTTACCTAGAAATGAAATAATAAATGGTTGTTTTATTGGAACACCATATAAACCTTACTGGGTAAATGAATTGAGTAATATTGTCTATGTAACCGGCAATAAATTACCAGAAGAAGAACGAGTGAATATATTTTTATCTTCAAAAATTGCCTTTGGGTTTCACGCTGATGCAAATGTATCAAATAACGTTGTTGTAGAGAGGGTTTTCGAAGGAATGGCTTTTGGTTGTGTAGTTATTTCAGATACTCCTGTTGCCGCCGAAATTACTGACAATATTGTTCAAGTTGCTACATCTAAAGAAGAATTTTTGGAAATTTATAATGATTTATTAAATGATGATAAAAAACGTTATGACTTACAACAACGTGGTTATGAATGGATAAAAAGAAAAGGTTTATATGTACATATAGCTAAAAATTTTTTAGATAAATGTATAGAATTAGGTTATATTAGTGAATAAAAAAATTTATTATACATACAAACTCTGTGATGTAGTGACATATTTTAATACTAATCCTTCGATTTGGTTTAATTTATGTAATAATTCAATTTCTCCTATTGTTTCACATACATTCATTAATTCTTTCGATATTGTTACTATTTTCAACATTGCTTTTGTAAAATCACCGATTGATATTTCTTTGTCCGATACATCAGTCTGAATAAAAATCTTACATTCGTCTTCTGTTTGACAATGACACCATTTCATCGAAAAATCGACCATATCATAATTCAAAGCGTCATCATATTTAATTCCAGTATCAACTTCATATTCGATTTCTAATTCATTATAATAACGATACTGTCTTGTAATATTTTCTATTTTGTTTTTTAAAAATAAATCATCCGTATTTGAAACGCTGAGTTTCATATCAAAAGGTATTTTGATGTCTGTAAAACATGAAAATAGTCCTATTAATTGTATTGGTGAAAATTCTTTGAAATAATCCCACTCTATCATTTTTTTGGATATGATCAGTGGATGTATTTCTGCTACATTTGATGCTATATTTCCAAGATGGCTAAGTATGTATTCGTCATTCTCGATACATTTTTCAATAAATCCGTTTTCTATCATTATTTTACATATTTTTTCCGTTTCACTTTCGATATATTTTTTATTATATTCCAAAAACTCCGTGTTCTTATTTAATTTATTTTCCATATCTATCAATTCTTGAACTGATTTGAAATCATCATTTATATATCGATATTCAGATTTTATATTTTCTAATTGTTTTTCGGCATCTTTTCTTTTTTTGTTCACACTATTCTTTAGTGTAGTTTCTAAATAAATATAGTGTTCGCATATAGAACGTGGAGTTCTAGCATTATTTACATATTCTAGTTTTTTGTTTATTTTTTCGGTTAAAACATTGATTTCGCTATTTATACCATTTTGCGTTTTCAATAATTCATTGAATATCATACTTTTGTTTGAAAATAAATGAAAATCTTTTGTTTGACCATTTTTCAATAAATTCAAAATCAGTGAATATGAAATACGATATTTAGATACTAATTTTTGTGGTATTCCACCTAATATATTTTTATATTCATTCATGGATGGTAATGTGAATAAATTATTACAATGAACTACATAACCTATCGTATCAATTCCACGTCGTCCGGCGCGTCCAGCCATTTGTGTATATTCATGTGACATCAAAAAACGTTCGCCATTTCCATCGAATTTTGTCAGACTTGTAAATACCGCTGTTCTAATTGGACAATCTAGTCCTATCGCAAATGATTCTGTCGCAAATAACATTTTGATATACTTTTTTGAAATCATAAGTTCAACGATTTCTCTTAATATCGGTATCATACCTGAATGGTGAATTCCTATACCCCGTTCTAATAACGTGACCAAATTATTATATTCAGGTAAATTTAAATATTCTTGGAAATTCGGCAATTTACGAATAATTTGCTCGCATTCTCTACGTACAATATACGATACTTTACTATCATCTTCTAATAATGGAACTGTAATTTCTTTCGCACATAATTCTACATTTTTACGTGAAAATACAAATACAATGGCTGGTAACATTTCGCGTTCGCGCAAAAAGAGCGCTAATTGATTCAAAACATGCTGTCTTTTCATATATATTTCTTTTGCTTCAAATAATTTTCTCATTCTTAATATATTTCTATATCCATCAACTAGAAAACTACCTTTTTCTGTTTGTAATGGAATCAATCTATTTGTAGTATCACGTATTATTTGTTGTAATTGTTTGTCCTTCACTTGTTTAAATATGGCTTCAGTAGTAGTTAAAAAACCATAATGAGATAATGGTACCACACGATGGTTTGTAGATGCTAAATATACTATTTTTTCAGTTTTATCTCGTTCACACCATTCCGCAAATCCAACCGGATTGTCAATAGTAGCCGAAAGCATTATCATTTGTATTTGCGATGGTAACATTAAAATTGTTTTTTCCCATACTTGTCCTCGTTCAGTATCATTAATATAATGAACTTCATCAAAAATTACACAAGCCAAATCATTTTGTATATCGATTTGAAATTGAAGATTCGATTTTTTGTTTTGTTCAGAAATATCGAGACTAGTAAATAAATAATTCATCAGAATTTCGGTTGTCATTATCAGTACATCCGCGTCTGGATTTGTTTTTATATCTCCAGTAAATAATCCAAATGAAATAGTGGGATATTTTTGTGAAAATTCATAATATTTTTGATTCGAAAGAGCTTTGATTGGACTAGTATATATTACTTTTTTTCCCATTTTCGCAAAATGTTGTATAGCAAATTCAGCTGGTAATGTTTTTCCAGAACCAGTATGTGCTGTAACTAATACATGTTGCCCTTCTAATATAGCTTCTATGGCATATTTTTGAAATGAACTTAAAGGATAAGGATACAATTCAAAATTCGATTCATATTTTGAATTGGAAGGATATTCAGTTTCACAAATTAAAACCATTATTTTATTACATTATTATTTGGTGAAATATCTTTATATTGTTTCTATAAATGTATTTTTTATAAAAATGTATATTCAATACTATACATTTTTTACTCTAAACCAATCTTTATAAGAAATTGTCTATTTTAAGAACTAATACGCTTTGTTGGAATTTCAACATCGACTAGATAAATAGAGTTCTCAGTAATAATGATATATTCCTTTCCAACTTTGTAAATTTTAGAAACTGGACTAGTATATTCTTCCTCACTCTTTACTAGTAATTTTTCACCATTATCTTTTACACCAATTAATACAGTCTTGTCTAATGAATTTGTCCAATAATCTAACATGATTGGTTTGTCTTCTACGATGGCTAATTTTGAAGCATGTTGTAATGTATTGTTTTCTGGCAGACGATAACCAGGTTGTTGTACTTGTGCTGAACCACCAGTTTGTGCTGGTGTAGGTGGTGGCGGAGGAGCATTTGTATTAGCAGCAATATTTTTGTTCATTTATATTCAAATAAATATAAATTATATTTTTGATTTTACTTTAAATCATTGTTTTAATAAAAATATTTTTTGAATTTAATCAATATTCCTAAAGTTTCATCAATTAAATAGAAAATACGCAATAATTTATATTTTTTGATTATTTTTTGTATGAAAATATATAAACGCGAATGAAATATTTTACTCTAAAACAACAAATTTTAGAGAAATATTGCGATATTATAATCGAATTTTTCAAATTAATACAAAATTCTGAAATTATGAAAGAAATGAATTATCCGATACCTACTTTGTATATAGGTTTGAATACAATTCATCGTATTTTTGAATATGTGTTATTGAAGACGAAAAAAATAGAAAAGGCAATTTATTATTCTCAAAAAACATATTATTATTATTTAGAATTTGTTGAACAAATATACAGTTCAAATTTGTCTAACAATTTGAATCATATGGATGCTGTATTGTTTGTATATAAAAAAACTATTTACGATATGATTGACGGTGAAACGAATAGCGACTCAAATACAATGTCTAATATTATGACATTGAATGATGATAATATTATCATTGATGAAAATGAATGGCAAATCATATTGTCCAAATTATCAAAATTAACCAATATTTTGTTCAATTGGGAGAACACAAACATTGAATTCAATAAACGTCTCGATATATGTAATCTCTACCTCAGCCGGTTTCTAATTAGAATAGACCAAATGTTCTCAACAATAGAATATTTAGAAATTATACAAAAAAAGACAAATATAAATTATGAAAAATATGAAGAACTATTGAAAGAAATTTTAGAAAGAAAAGAAAGAATCAAACGAGAACGCAGTGAAACTTTTTCAACAGAATTCGATAAAAATGAGGGATTTTTGATTAAATTTTGTTTAGAAGAAACGATTTTTCACGAGAAATTCAATAATGGTACTATGAAAGAGTTTGTAAATTGGTTGTATTCGAATTAATTGATTTTGAACAATTTTCATCATAATAGGTTTTTGACATCAAAATGGTTTTCTTTCTCAATTTTGCTTTTTTGTTTTTCGTCACTGGTTCTTCATTCTTTACATTTATTTTATGATATTCATTCGTAAGAATTTGCTTTATAAATTCAAATACATATTTCAAAATCCTTTCCGAACAATTTCCTACAATCAAACAACTACCTGTACGAAAAATCATAAAGGATATTTCCGTGTATTTTTTATTATCATTCAATTCACTTAATTTCATATTTCGGTCTTCTTGATTGATCTGTCCAGATTGTGCGCCTACATCGAATCCCAATTCATTGTTGAAATAGAATTTACACTTTACACCTGGATAACTACACGGGTCATAAGCACTTTCTATTCTGTATTTGTCACTACGCAAAATAGCGTGTAATTTTTCACGATTGATAAAATAACCACAATTGAAATTTGAATTTATCAATACGTTATCTTCTGTATCCGTATTTACAAAACCTAATTCTGGTTTTTCATTCAAATCTATATATGGGTGTATAGTTTCCAATATCATTTGTTTTACAATATCTAATAGACCTTTGTTCAAAATTCCTGGAATTTCCAATTTTCCGGTATTGAATACTTTTACGTGTATTTCTCGAAATATTCCTTCGTATTTGAATCGTAAAATAATCGCAAAACAATTATAAAACGCGTTTTTTATTTTACCACGACAATTCATTATATCTTTTTTTGACATACCAACTGTTATCTTGCGTTCGTCTTTGAATTTTATTTTACGAGCATTTACATTATCTATTTGTTTTATAATATTTTCAGTATAATATCCAATATTATGGAGTTTTTCCTTGTATTCTTCGTATTCTTCCATCGTTTTTGAAACTATTTTCATTTGTTTTTTTACAATTCCTTGTACAGGTTTCCAATATTCTACTATTGGAATCTCCCAAAATATTTTTTGAATATCTATTTCTTGATTCAAAAACAATACCTTCGTTTTAGTAGATATATACAAGTCTTCACATACTGGTACTTGGTCGTTTTCGTTGTCTTCTATTCCATCAAGACAAACTTTTTTGTTTATATTTGTATTGATGCTTGTTTCATCATTGATAATAGTTTTCATATTACCATTCTGATTCGTATGTGAAGATATGGATGGGTATGCTAATCCTGAGATATTCTGATTCATAAGAAATTGGTTCCATTCATCATCTAACGATAAATTTGTCATTTTATATAATAATTTTGATTTATAATATAAAAACACCTAGTTTCTTTATATACTTTCAATTTTTTATTTATCTATGTTTTTGTAAATATCGTGTAATTTACAAGAAAAATAATTCAAAATATGGCCTATATTGGATTCATTTGAATGCATAATATCTTCTACTAAATACAGAAACTCTTTTGTGACAAATTTTGATTTGCTACGTATAATATAATTGAAATAGTTTTTCAATATTGTTTTTTTGTCTATATTGTACTGTATACTGATATTATGAATATATTCTATCAAACTACTAATAACAACATTACTATCTAGCAAACTAGCATGTATATTTTCCCATATTACATCAGTTATTATATTTGATTCCCATTCATTTATATTTTGATTCAATTGTATGAAATTAATCATGCTACGAATATCAGAATTGTATATTTTTTGTATTGTATCAATGACAGAATCGTTTAAATCTAGGTTCTCGTTATGCGCAATATTTTTTATGAATTTATAAATATCTTGTTTCGGTAATTGATTGAAACGGATACAAATGAATTCATTTTTCAATGACTCGTCTATTTTACTTATATAATTACATATAAGACAAAAGCGTACATTATAACACGATGTTTGTAACAAATATTTCAATGCCTGTTGTGCGTTCTTTGTCATATAATCAACCTCGTCAAGTATTACAAATTTCAAACCAACATCGAAAAAACTCTTTGATTTTACAAATTGATAAATCTGATTTCTTATTACATCTATTCCCCGTTCATCTGACGCATTCAAATGTATGACTGAACCTTTGTTATTTTGTAAAAACTTGGTTTTATACTCATTTATCAAATTGATAATAGTTGTTGTTTTACCGGTACCAGGAGGTCCATAAAAAAGCAAATTAGGAAAATAATTATTATGTAAAATGTTCTCAAAAATTTTTTTATTGATAGGTTCGAGAACAATATCTTCAAAATGTGTTGGTCGATATTTCTCTACCCAAGGTATATTTTGTTTATCTTGTTTTATCGAAATTTCTATTTTGTCAATGTTCTCAAATGGCTTTGAAAAATTCATTTTTGAAATACGTTTTTATATTGATAATTCGAAATATCTTTATATTTGTAAAATTGAACAAAAATAAATATATTCTATTTTCATAAACAATAGTATTTAGTAATTGTAATTACAAATGTCACAAAGTTATTTAGAAATTATTGTTGGACCGATGTTTTCAGGTAAAACTACGCGTTTAGTGAATTTATACAATCAATATATCAAAGAAAATAAAAATGTATGTGTTATAAATTATTCACAAGACAAACGTTATCATGATACTATGCTATCGACCCATGATAAAATTATGATTCCCTGTATTTTTACAAACAAAATTGCTGATGTATGGGATAATATATCAAAATCGGAAATTGTTTTGATCAATGAGGGACAATTTTTCGTAGACTTGTATGATGAAGTATTTAAAATGATTGAAAAAGAGGGTAAAACAGTTCATATTTGTGGATTGGATGGAGATTTCTTAAGAGAAAAATTTGGTACCATTTCAGATTTACTGCCATTATGTGATGAAATAACAAAATTGAAAGCTATATGCGGTATTTGTAAGGATTCAGCCATATTTTCACACCGGGTAACACAAGAAAAACAACAAGTCGTTATTGGTAGTGACAATTATATTCCATTATGTCGAAAATGCTACAACAATTTACCAAAACACATTGGTCTAAAAAATATTTAAAAACAATATAAAAAGGAATGACGATTCTTATCAATAAACTATCGAAAGATGTCTATTGATACGAAAACAGAGAATACTATAGCGAATACGATTACGGATGTTCCTATAAAAAAAAAGAGAGGACGTAAAAAGAAGAGTGAATTATTGAAAATAGCAGACGAAACAAAAAAAAACAATAATGAAAACAATATTACTATTGTTATAGAAGAAATCAAAGATAATCCAACACATACGGAACAGAATTCTAATAAAAAAAGAGGTAGAAAACCCAAAGGTGGTAAATTGATAACAAAACAGCCAGATAAGTCAGAGGCAAATACACAAATAGCGAATATTGTTCTTCATCTAAAATGTTCCATGAAAGATTTGATAGAACACAACAACAAAATCAATCAAATAGTCAATGACCCTCTTGTTTACAATCCATTAGTTCCACCGAATATTATGACATATAATGATAAATGTCAACAATTTACTGTTTATGAAAACAATTCTTCTTTTCAAAATGAACAACAGCAAGTTTTAGAAAATTCAAATTATGCATACAACGCATTGGATAATTGTATTGTTTCAACTAATAATATATGTCAAAAATGTTCATCTAATATGGATATTGATAATGACAACGAAAATGAGAATGAAGACGATTGTATCGATGTGAAATATATAAATTCAAAACTGAAAAAGTTGAAATTACAATTATACAAGAATTCGAATCCAGACAAAAATTCGGCGTGTTTTTGGTGTACATATGATTATGATAATCAACCTTGTTATATACCAAAACATGAAATAGACGGTGAATTATATGGTTATGGTTCATTCTGTCGTCCTGAATGTGCGGTTGCATACTTGATGAAAGAAAATTTGGATGATTCTACCAAATTCGAAAGGTATCATTTATTGAATCAAATATACAGTAAAGTTTATAATTATAAAAAAAACATCAAACCAGCACCGAATCCATATTTTTTGTTGGAAAAATTCTATGGTAATTTGACTATACAAGAATACAGAAAATTATTGAAAACTGAACATATGTTATTGATTATTGATAAACCTATGACACGAATTTTACCGGAATTACATGAGGATAACGAAGATTTCGTAATGAATATTTACGGTGGAAAACAGCAGAGCAATCAATCTGGAATATACAAAGTGAAAAGACAGAGTGAAAAACAGAAAGGTCCAAGTAAAAATACCATCATAAAAGAAAACTTTGGATTCTAGATTCTTACTACTTAGATAAAAGCATATAAAAATATGTTTTTTATATAATCATATCGATTATATAAAATGTCGAATTATATTACATGTCATTTAATGGGCGGATTAGGCAATCAATTATTTCAAATATTTTCCACTATTTCATATGGTATGAAATATCAAAGAAAAATCATTTTTCAGTATTCTGATAGTTTATTTATTGGAAAAGTACGTCCTACATATTGGAATAGTTTTCTATCCAATTTAAAAGGTTTTACTACATTCAATAATTCAAATGGTATTAGTAATGATAAATTAATGTTATTTCCTAGATTTAATGAAAATGGTTTTCAGTTTCAAGAAATTCCAAATTTCAATGAACAATATTTGATGTTATTTGGATACTTTCAAAGTTATAAATATTTTGAAGAATATAAAAATACTCTTTTTTCATTTTTGAAATTAACTACTCAAATAGAGAACATCAAAACTAATTATGTTCATTATTTCAATACAGACAAACATAGTATTAGTATGCATTTCCGTCTAGGAGATTACAAAGATATTCAAAATTTCCATCCATTGATGCCATATGAATATTATGAAAATGCTTTGAAACATATTATAACTACTCGTCATGAAAATATCATGTATGATGTTCTCTATTTTTGTGAAAAAGAAGATAATATTGCGGTGAATAACATTATTGAAAATTTGAAAAAAATGTATCCTCAAACAAATTTCATAAAAATAGACGACGAAATTGATGATTGGAAACAGATGTTATTGATGAGTTCTTGTAATGATAATATTATAGCAAATAGTACTTTTAGTTGGTGGGGAGCATATTTCAATATGAATCCTGACAAAATTGTATGTTACCCATATAAATGGTTTGGACCTAGTGCTAATCATGACGTAAGCGATTTGTTTCCATCATCATGGCAAAAAATATTATTTGAAAAAGTATAAAGATTATTATCAGTAATATTATAATCATATTTTATTTTTACAAAAAATTGATTGAAATTAATTTTTTATAAAAACCAATATATCAATACATACAAAATGGAATACAATACCAAAGCTCTTAACAATTATGAATTTCTATTATCACTACCTATTGTAGTTGAATTGATGAAAAAAAATAAAAAATTACGCAATGAAAATAAATCATTGAAAAATCTAATCTATTCTATACCTGAATTTCGTTGTAAATGTTCAAATACAACACATGAAAACAAAAATAAAAAAACAGCATCATTACGCAAAAATACAAATTTCAAAGAACCTATTGAAACAGACGTTGTATTGAATTCTGTTAAAATTGAAAAAATCGATAGCAATGATACATTCAATGACAGTGACGATGATAGTGTAGTATTTGTTGAGGAAGTTAAAAAAGAAACTACGCCGAATATTGTTTATGTTTTGGAAGAAGAGTTAGAAGATAGTGAGATACTCGAAGAAGCAGATGAAGAAAATACCGATGAAAATATCGAGGAAGTCGAGGAAACCGAGGAAGTCGAGGAAACCGAAGAAGTCGAGGAAACCGAAGAAGTCGAAGAAGTTGAGGAAGTCGAAGAAGTTGAGGAAGTCGAGGAAGAGGAAAATCCCGATGAGGAAGAGGAAGTTTTTGAAATAGAAATAAGCGGCAAATCATATTATACAACAAATGAAACAAACGGTGCTATTTATGCTATTGATGGAAATGAAGAAATTGGCGAAGAAATAGGTAAATTTGAAAATGGAAAACCTATATTTTACAAAAAATAAAAAAACAGAAAACATAAAACAAAAAAAAATCATAGTATTGATATAATTTGAAAAAAATATATCAATTTCATAAACAATTCAATGTATTATTTTCTACGTGTAATATTATTCAAATTCATTTTTTTATTTTTTCTACTACTATTATTCCCACCGGTTATTGTCGATGTTATCAACTGATTTTTATTTTTTTCGTTAATAATTAATTTTTCTACGAGTGTCTTCAATAATGTATAAAATTTGTATTCATAATTCAATTTATTCAAAGCATCCGTATTCAATTTGTTCTTTTGTTCCTCCATTTTATTCGCAATATCTTTTATTTTACCATCATATTTGCTTGATAACATTATCATATTACTAATCAATTCGGCTGAATATTTATATTTGTTCAAAAACCATGGTTTGACAATATTATAAAGTTCTGTCTTTTTTATTATATTATCAAATATATCGCGTAATACAATTGTTGAAATGCCATAATAATTTAATTCATTGATTATTTTTTCCAATTCCTTGTCATTAGAATTTATGATTTCACTATAAAACCACGAATCTATGCCAGTAAAATCAGTCGAATCTTGTTGTTTTTGTTTTTCTTCATCCTTATTGAATGGTATCATTTCTATATTTTTCGCATTAGTTGATACATTTCTTTGATAATACATATCTGGTTTCATTTCAGTTGCTTTCAATTCCTTTTCTTTGTCAAATGATAATGCTGTCATTTCTAATGTTTTCAATGAAAAAATCATTCTATTTCTATCAACTGCCCAAAAATTAATATCTTTGTTATTTATTTTACCGCCTTGTGTCATTCTAACTAAAAATCTTAATTCATTGCCTAGATGCTGACCTATAAATGGACAATAAATACGATTGACATCATTATCATTTATCAGACCTTCTATAAAATCAGACATGATATAAATTTCTCGACGAATGCCTCGTTCTGTTATATTTGTATTTATATAATTCAAACCTATATTCAATAATTTTGTTTCGTCATTTGATAATTTATATTCTTCATTGTTTCTCATATAGAACATATAAGCTTTTTCTAAAAACGAATATAATTCACTTGTAGTATTTGATTCAAAACTGTTTATCAAATTTTGTAAAGCAGCATTGGTAGTTTCACGTTGTGGTCTTTTGAATAATGTCAACGTATTATATGCAAAATTTTTGTATTCAGGAGGTATTTGTACATTTATTGTAAAATTAGTTTCTGTACCTATATATTCTAATTTATTGTAGTTTTCTTTTCTAAATGTATCATCTCTTATTTTGTCATATGGATATTTAACCATATCCAATACTTGTTTATAATTACCATAAGCAATATTCATTCTTTCTGGTGAAATTATCTTATTGAATATTGAATTGATTTTATCAATCGAATTATTTGCTGCTGGAAAAGAGGCTGATTTTGATATTTTGGTCCAGTTCTCATTTCTAAATTTATTTATAATTTTGAATAATAACTCGATTTTATCAATAATATTCATTTCATCGGTTATATTATCATTACAAACTTCGTCAATTCGTGTTTTTATATTATCTATATCTGTTTCCTTTGTTTTAGTAGGCTTTTCCGTTGGTTTATTACTCTTTCTTTTGGGACTACCGGCACCACCAAATGTTTCTATATTATTATTAGTATTTTTATTCATAAAAGCGTTTTTATCATTTATCGCTTTATCATAAATATCAACATTATATAATTCACTATCATTTGATTTTAAATAATCTGTATAATAATAAATGTATTTATAAAGAAAATAAGCGGCTTGAATCGTTTTTGGAGCTTGAATTGTTTTTGGAATTTTATCGGTATCAATAATAGAATCAAATTCATTAAATATTTCAACCAACATATTTATATTATTTTTTATTTCTTTATCGATTACCGTCTTCCATCTAGCCTTTTCTTCTATCGACCATACCCAAAACTTACGATAATCTTCTAATAATTTTCTATATAATGGATGATTCAAAAAATCATTCAACCATACATTCTTTTTGAAAGTATAATCGGTTCCATTTATTTTCAAATGTGAAAAATATTTCGTTTTAATAGGATTCAATATCATTCTATTGAATGAACTCTTTCCTATTATCTTATCATAAGATGTATGAATATCGGTTATTACTGGAAATTTCGTTGGAAATAATATTTCTATCATTGTCATAATGTTGTACTCAATAATCGCGTCTCTTTCTTTGTAATAGTTTTCATTATCTTTACTAACAAGTGTTTTCTTCGAGTAAGCAAACAAATATTCTGAAAACAATTGCTTGTTGAAAAAAATTTCTATACGTTCTTGATATGTCAAATATTGCATCTGGCCTTTTGGATATTCTACATCAAAAGTAAAAAATGGATTATCATTTAAATCTATATTCGTGCTCGTAATTTCTGGTTGTGATAACATTTTACGATTGAATTGTAATAAACGATTATTTGGAATATTTGTATATAACATTACTTTCAATTCTTCAATATCATAATTCATTCTATCTAATTATATTATGCAAACATTTATTTTGTATAATATTAGTTTATTTTATTGTAAATCCCTCGTAATTATTGATCATATTTTGATTATTCGCTTTTTCTAAAATGTCTTTTGCTTTTTTTATGTCTTCATCAGTTATGTTCTCTCCGTTTTTTTCATTTTCTAACAAAGACAAATGATGGTCTCTAAAGCTCTCTGGTAAAATATAGAATCGACTATCCTCATGAAACAAATATTCCATACAAACAACAAAAATAAAAGTAATAATCAGGGCTATGTATATATCTCTTGTACCCATCCAAGCAATAGCAAATACTAATATTTGTTTGCTAAATGTATATTTCAAATACGATTCCATAGTCTTACTCAATTTGATATTGACAAATTTTGAAACAATATTCAGCGTAATTATCATCAAACCCGCGAATATTTTACTATTATTCAATGCTTGTATTTGATTATGTAAAAAATCGAAAACATTTTTTATTTCTTGCGGCTTTTTTTTTGAATTTTTTCCCATTTATATAATTAGGATATTTTATGTTCTCATAAATACTTGGTATTTATGGGTTTTAGTTCATCCTCTGTTTTGATTCTTGTTTCTATTATGGAAAAATCGCAGGTTTTTGAACATGGATTACATGCTCCATTTTTGTATTTGAGTTCTGGAAATATATGTTCTGCCATTTCGTTTTTTACATCCATATTTTTGTATTTTAACACACCATTTGATGAACAATTTTCATTACGAAATGTCTGTTTTACTTCTTCGTTTTGATGCTCATTATTATCCTGATATAATTGTCTATAATTTTCGAAATTTTCATACCCTTTCAATATCAAGTTTTCGTCTTCTAATTTGTCTTCTTTTTTTGCTTCTTGTATTGGTTTTGGACTACCGCAATTACATCCTGATTTCAATTCAGAAAATGATTCTAGATATTTATAATCATGAACGAAATCATGGTCTACTTTCCAATCCCACATAAAATCATTTATATTTAGCATACTCTCAACATAATCTGTTTGATAATAAAACAAAAACAAAATACAAACTAATAATCCAACATATTTATCTATTGTTGTATAATATCCAATAATAATAATAGTAAGTATTTTCCCTAAAAAAGAATGACTAAATATAGCCAACTCTGATGAATACGATAATAATAAAAATATAATAACTATTGGAATGAATTGTGAAACAATTTTTTTCATTTGTCTATGATTCTTATTTATATTATAATAGTATTTTATTACGAAAAATATTTGAAATAATATCTTGCTATTTTTTAAGTATAAAAATATTTTCAAAGAATCATGTCATCTTTAATAACATCTGCGTCTGAATGGATAAATGACGATAATTTAAACAAAAAAAGAACGCCTACTATAAGACGAAATACCAAACAACGAATTAATTTACAAGGTATGGGCGAACCCGATGATTATTTAACACAATCGAACCAGCAAATCGATAATTTCAAAAATTCAGAACCTATGTCTATCAATGACGTACAATTAGCAGCACAAGACAGAAACACGCGAGTTACTGAATTACTCGATAAAATTACATCTGCTGATACTGATACAGACAACAAAAAATTAAGTAATTTCAATCCTATATCACATCCATCAATCAATGTGAAAAAAGATATGAACGATAATACCGAGGTCAGAAATTATATCCCTCAATTCCCATCTTATTTAGAAGCTTCCAATAATTCGAAATCTCAACCAAATAATTATACTGGAGATGATTCTAAAATCAACAAACTAAGTAATTATTCTATTAGTTATGACGCTCCTGTAAAATTACAAAATAATAATCAACCATATTATGCTAATATGGGATTGAATAATACTATGCCTCGCGATGATAAATTGATGGAAAAAATCAATTATATGATTCATTTATTAGAAGAACAACAACTCGAAAAAACTAGTAATATAACTGAAGAATTTGTATTATATACATTTTTAGGAGTTTTCATTATTTTTATTGTCGATTCATTTGCTCGTTCAGGCAAATATACACGTTAAACTTTCTTTCAATATTATATATTGAAAGAATGAGAGTAAATATATCAAAATACAATAAACAAATAATAAATGAATTTTATGATAATAGTTGTTTTTATTCCAGTTTTGTATTTTTGTCTAATATCATAATTGCGTATTATTTCAAATATTACGTTTTTTCGTTTTTGTTTGTATTGTTACTAATTACATCTTTGATATTTTATACATATACAAATATTTATACAAACATACTCGATAAAATACCCATAGCATTATTGTTTCTTTATGGATTGAATCTATTATATAATAAATGTAAATACATTACACTGTCCATAAAGAAAAATGAGACAAATTCTCATTTTTCAAATGGACTAGTCGCCGACAAAAATAATTTTGATGACGACAATCGTCCCAAAATTCTTTCTGGTCGGTGTAACAATAATTTAAAAATTTGTTTATCTACTTTAATTGTATTCTCTTTCTTAGTAACAAATTATTTATTTTATTATGGATACGTTACGAAAAAATACTGTTACCACGAAGATAAAAAAATAGCGGATTTATGGCATTCGTTGTTGCATATCAATAGTTCGGTCGGTTTCAATTTACTTATTTTATTATAACAAAATCATACATTTATTCGGTGACAATGGAGAACTTGGCAAAACAAAATTATACAAATAATAAGCGGATTTATTTTTGAAAATTGGACTATACTTTTGCCGCCAATGATATAATAGCACATCATTATTTGACGTTTCCTCTATTACCAATATTTTGTAAGAATTATTTATTTTCAAAATATTATTCAATCCATGTAAGAATCCCAAATAAAACAATCGTGTTTGTTTTTCATCATAAATAAAATCATAATTCATTACACTGGCAAAACATTGTAATGTATTACCCTCTAAATCCTCGTATTGTGTTTTCGCGTCTTTCAAAAAATAAAACCCATAAATATCTTCTCCTTTTCTTAAACAAAATACGTATAACAATTTTTTTCGCATCATTGATATCAAAACACTTACATCAGGTATAATACAGATATTAAATTGAGAACTTTTGGAAATAGTATGTGTTTGTAAATATAAAAAATCTATTAATATTCCTTCGTTCTCATTCAACAACATATCTATATGAAAATGGGGTGGTAATCGCGGATATCGAATATTTCTTAGATAATATGTGGTCGTTTCATATTCTATCAAAGGAATTATACCCTCAAACAAAATGTTCTCTTTTTTGATAATAGAAACATTGACAGATGGATTTTTCATTCTTTGATTATATTCATGTGTTTGTAGTAGTTTTCGACTTGTTTTTTTAAGGTCATGTTCTCGATGTACACAAATAAAATCTATAAAATAACTTGGTAGTTCTAGATATTGAGTTTTTTCTGAGGGAGTTTTGTAAAATATTTTTGTATATCTTGACGTAATACATCCTATTGGATATTGTTGATTCAAAATAATAGATGATAAATCCGTTGTTGTATTCGAGAACATACTTTCTGTGAAAAATGATACGTAAGATGGTTCATTTTGACCAGCTAAAATGTTATGTATATCAGTTTTGTTTATAACATGTAATACTTTGTCTGTATGATAATAATAACATTGTATTAAATTTTCCAAATTTTTTTCATGTAATTGAGAACATTCTAAAAAAGGTATCGTTTTTATTTGCTCGAAATCGCAATATTTGGTTCTCAATGGTTTGTTTTTTTGTATTACAAAAGGTCTCCAATAAAAATATCGCCAATAATCATAACTATGAAATACCGGCTGGATATTCCAAAATGGATATTTTAATTTTATTATCATAAATATTATTATCAATACAAAAAATATCGATACAAAAATATATTGAAACATTATCTAATATATTTTACTATTTTGATTTCGGTTCTCAAAACGATTCATGTAAAATCAATATTGAGAACTTTTCATTTTATGTGTTTTATGTGTTTTTCTACTTTTTTTTGGTCTTTTTGCTTTTTGTTTGCCTAATTTTTTATTCAGTTTCCTACTTCTTTTCCACCTTCCTCCTTTTTTTGTATCTAGAGATTTTCTTTCGAAATCGATTTTTTCTTGAAAAATTGTTAGCAATTCGTCATATAACGTTTTTCTCTCTATTTCAGGGTCTTCTACTACAATAATTGCTATATTGCCTGATAATAAATCAATGTTTACTATATCTTTTATATTTGGTAAAAAAATCATTTCTAAAAAATAATTACCATTATTATACATAGTATCAAAATATTTTATCATGTCTGATTCTAAAAAATGTATTTTATGGTCTTTACTTATAGTTATCATATTTTCTTTATCATTATTCTTAACAACTTCCTCCCAACCATTTGGATATTGCTCTGATTTCAAATAATACATATTTAAATCTTCTTTGTCAATATTCCTATAAATTTTTTCAGTAACATTGTACAATTCAGCATCATACTTTTTTTTATATTCGTTGGTTTTATAGTTTTTCGCACAATACCACATTCCTTTTTTGTTTAATTCTTCTAATATTGTATCCATATAATCTGCCAAAACTACAATTTCAATTGAATATGTTCTATCATTTTGATTTGTACTATAATACGTATATACATAATCATTCAAACGTAATAATTTATCAGTTTCCGCATGTTCTTCTAAATCGTTTTCAGTTGTCCCTTTAATCTGTTTTCTTCCTAGCTCTAATAACTTTTTGTATTCTATAATTAATTCGTTATTGCTCATTTTTTGAAAATTATATAATATTATATATTTTTATTATATTATAACTTGGTTATCAAAACAAAATTATTGAGAACGTTCTAAAATATACAAATACTGGTTTTCATCACCATTTGAACATTTTTTCATATCTACTTTTCCATGGAATATAAAACCAGCACTCGACGCCATTTTTTCAATGTTCTCGATAGTCTCCATATAAAGTGTTTGTTCATTTTGTCTAATATGTTTTGTTTTCTTATCAATAAACGTTTCTGTAAATGTCATAGCAGTTGGATTAGAATTCTCATAATATGCTTTATAACTATAATCATCGAAATTAGCGGCTGTGTCTAGTTCTCGCTTTTGAGTTTTTTTTTCATTTTTGCTATCGTTTGGTTCTCGATTTGGATTTGTTATTTTGAATTTATCTGGTTTAACTAAATGCAATATCAAATAACCATTCGGCATCAACCATGCTTGGCAGTTTTTAAAAAACGAAAGTTTGTCTTTGAATTCATAAATGGTGAAATTTGTACATAATATATGTGTAAAAGTGCCTCGTTCAAAATTCATCGGATCAAATACATCTCCTTCTTTGATTTCTATATTTGGATATTTCAGTTCGCAATATTTTATCATAGATTTCGATTTATCTAATCCATATGCTCTGAATCCAGCAGAATTCAATTGATTCACTATATAGCCAGTTCCACTACCAATATCCAAAAAATTACTATGTTTTGTGCTAGGTTCCGTCATTTTCAATATTTGTATAAGTTCTGATTCGGAACGATGCTCTGTATCTTTCAAATTATCATACATATCTACATACAAATCATCATAAATATCTTGTTCACGTTTCAAAACGAAAATACGCTCCTGATTGAAACCTTCATGGACATTTTTTTCATATGGAGGGGTACTTATTTTATATAATAATATTCCTAATAATATGATTCCCAAAATGACCAACAATTCTATTATTGTATTTCTAAGAGTAAATTTGGCGTTTATCATATATGTATTTACCTATACTTATATAATAAATTACGAAAATAATATTGTTTGAACAACTTTATGTATATTACATATTTCTCAATTGTGTTCTAGTATGATTGAAAAAATTATCAGAACCAATATTTTTTACTATATTTGGGTGTTGTCTTTTATCAAAATCAAAACTATTAAACAGATTAGGGAATGGCTGTTCGGATGGTCTTGAAATAATAGTTGTTTTGTATAAATCACTGGTTGATGATGGTACATAAACTCCTTGTTCGGCGCCATGCTGAATGGCAAAATTTTGATTTCTTAAAAATGTTTCTCTATCAATGTTATTAATAAATCCGGAATAAGGTGCTTTTGATGTGCCTGGATTGAAATTAACGTTCATGCTATATTGTTGGTATTTGATAGCAGGTTCATTCATTGGTGTTCTTCTATTTACAATTGGAAAATGAGAATATTTGGTAGGAACTGGTCGAGGGTCAAAACAGGGTTCTAGTGGAGAATCCGCGAAATTTCGGGAATGTAATCTATCATTTATTTCATCAACTCGTTCATTTTGTCCATAAAATACTCCTTCTGTTACTCCATATAATTTATCTACTGTTTGAGTAATATTCATATTGCTAAAATATATATAGTATTTATATTTTAAAAATGTATAAATACTATTATTTGATTAAATATATTATGATACATAAATACACAAAAACACAATTTCAAATATCAGTAAAAATCTATACAACAATATTATGCCAAATTTCAGTTAATCCATATAGAAATAATGATTCAGACGAATTAGGACTATTTCCACATATGCGGTCTTTATGTGTAGCATGAGCGATAGCTAATGGACCAGATTGAGAACCTATAAATAATTTACAAGAATTAATTGCTACACATAATTCATTGAAGTTATTTATAAGCAATATATCAATATTTAACGATGTTTTATAAATGAAAAATTCATATTGTTTTATATCAGAGCATATAAATAATATTTTTGATGTATCATTAAAAAAAGACGCAAAATCAATATTAGTAGGCCAACGATGGTCAGTTGTATTTATTAAAATAATATCCTTGTATTTTTCATCTATTGCGGTATGTATCCATTTATGCTTACCCCATTCAATATTATAAATTTGTTTAAATGTATTATACCAATTTCCATTTAAAAAAATATAAGGATGGTTTCTCCAATAACTTAAATTAATATCGAATGCTTCACTAGAATATATTTTATAGTCATGAATATATCTTTGACTTTTCAAAAGTGAATATGTATCATTATATGTATATTCAAAACCACTAAAAAAATGATGTTCTTCTCTCGATAAATATAATATTCCTTTCTGTCCTGTTTTGTAAAAATTTTCATTAATTACTGATATTTGTTGAATAAAATCACCAAATGCTCCTCCTGAAATATAAGTTATATATGGAAATTCAAAATATAATAATTCTTCCGGATCTTTTATATTATAGTCATATATGTTTATAATGTTGTCAGTCATGACTTGCGATTCATTAGCAAAAATATAAGTAGGAACTTTGAATAATTGATTTATTATATCAATATGAATCGTATCAAAAATTACAATATCATATTCTAATAATAAAAAATTAATCTCCGCAATTTTATCATATATATGCTCTTTTTCTGAAATACATACTTTACAATATGTTGTATGATAGCTTTTTTGTTCGTTTATTTCAGATACATTTAACATGTTAAACCAATTTTTAATTCGAAACCGTTTTTGATTGTAATCAAAAATCTTCTTGGAAATGACAGAAAAATCTACATGAGATACATCAATCGTTTTTATATGATTTGTCAAATCCCAGATTTTTTGATTAACATATATCAGCAATTTATAATAAAAATCGTATTTTTCTATATATGATTTACATTCTTCCAATTTGTTCAATTCTTTCATGATTTCATGCTTTTTATATTCATCTGTGATATACTTTGATTTTATTTCTAAAATGCTAAATTTATCAATAGCTTCTCCAATAGACACTTCTAATTTCATATATAATATATATAATGTTGTTTATATATTTGTTTGAACGAAATGAATAATATCAGTATAATTATTAGAGCAAATATATTCACTATATGATTTTTCAAAATATTTATTGAATGTATTGTAATAATATGGATTATTTGCAAAATGATATCTTTTGACATCAAGTATGTTATTGTTATTTTCTATAAATTCATTATTTACATATAAAAAGCAGCGACCTGTATCAAAATAGAAAGATATATCGCAATATTGTGATATTTTTATATAGTAATAAATATTTTCACAATCTTCATCAAAAGTTAAATTAAACATATCATCCACAAAAATAATATTTGTTATGTTATTTTCACGTATATAATGAATAATGCTATCAATCTTGTATGGTAAAAATAAAATAATATCTTTAGTTAGCAATTCTTTAATAATTTGTAAATGCTCTTCATGATTATTTACTGGAAATCTTTGCGACGATGCGGCCAATACATTATAATAAAAGACGATTTGTTTATTTTTATAGTTTTGTATTTTTTTATAGTCTAAAAATTTTTGTATATCTATTTTCGGGAATTCTGGGATTATTGGTTTTGACGAAATATTACATATTTTCTCATTCAAACTACCAGCTTCGCTAGCATATAAAAGTGTGGAAGGCGTCGCTGATTGTGAGATTTGAAATGGTGTAAAATTTACACACATGTCATATTCAGCATTAAGTCTTTGAATAACTAAATTGTAAAAATCAAAATAAGCTAACAAATCACAATTAATTGGACATGATACGCCTGATAACCTTGTAAAATTTGCATACCAAGTGCCTAATAATAATATGTTGTTATTTCTATCATAATAATATAATTTTTCACCTGGATGAAAATCATACGACTGCATAATATTATATATTTCAGGATGTTCTTTTATTTTTTTTATATTTGGAAATAAATTCGTAAATATGAAATAATTGCATTCACAATATATATAATAATCAAAATTATCGCCATTGCTATCAATAATATTTTTTACATATGGCTGTGAAAAATGAATATCTCCAATATGTGCGTTATTATAAAAAAGAATTTTTAATTTTGCCATATAATAAATATAATAAATATAATATTATATTATTTTTTACGAATTTATATACTTTAAATTGCCTAAATATATAATAATACCACCATTTGGTATGATTATGTATATAAAATATGATTTATCGGTGAAAAGGTGTAAATGAAAAATATTTATTTTGATGTCCATAAATCCATATATGAACCTAATATATTAGTTTCTGTTCTTTGATAATTTAGTTCGTCAAATATTTTTTCATGAGGATTAGGGTTTGGGCATACATTTGGAAACCCATGAAATAAATTTTCTATAAAAATTATAGGTTTATTTCGCATTATTGTTTGTTTTGCTCCTTCTAATACTTCATTTTCGTGATTTTCTACATCTATTTTTATCATGCTTATATTATGTAAATTTAAAGAATCTAATGTGATTACATTTATTGAAGGATTTACAATAAAACTTGAACCATTACTATAACTATGTAATGAAAATCCTCCAAGATTTTCTCTTTGTGAATTGTATAATGGCATTGTTCCTTCTTTATTACTAAGCGCAATTTCGTAAATTTTACTTTTATGTCTAAAATCTCGTAGATTTTCTTTTAATAATGATATATTTGATGGAAATGGTTCAAAAGAATAAACCATTTCAGAATTTAAAAATTTTGCAAAAAATAACGAATGATTCCCAATATTTGCGCCAATATCTAAAATACCAGACTGATTATTATAATTTTTTGCAATATAATCAAGAAAATTAATCTCAAAAAAATTATTAGTTTGAATCATATTATCACCAATTGTTTCACCATTATTGTGAACAAATATATCCGTATTTATTTCACCATAGTTTGAATTAACAACCCTAAACATATGTATAATATAATATAATATAATATAATATAATATAATTAATAATTTATTCAAACGAACATATGAATAACTAATTCAAGTGATCATCTTGGTAAGTAAAGAATCAAATGTTGAAATTAAATTTACATTACTATTTTCATACAATAATCTTTCAATATATTTTCCAGAGTTTTTCATACAATCTTCAATCGATACATTATAAAGGCAAATTTCATCAGAATATACATGTCTAAACATTGAACTATCTGAAATGCCCATTGGTTTATTAACAGACATCGCATAATCAATTGCGCTGGAAAATCCTCTTCCACAATTTTCCATTTTATCATACAAAAATATATTCATAGTATTTGAATGTAGAAATTTTAATACTTCTTCATTTGAAAAAAAATCACTACATGTAACCAATATTATATTTGGTTTTGTAATATGAGATCTACAATTAGATACTAATCTATTTATTTCGTCTTGTTTTGCGCTAAAGTCTGCTGGCGGTATTAAAAATTTAATAATTGCTTCATCGTATTGTTCATTTACCATTTTTACTATTTTTTCAAATCCCTTATTATGAACTCCAAACCCGAAAGAGCCAAAGATTGGTATATTAATAGATTTATAACATTCAATAAAATCATTTGTGGGAGTATTATTAATTATTTCTTCAATATTTTCAAAAATAGGACGTGGTACATAATAACCATTTTCAGAAATAGTTTTCCCGATATTTATTTGGTAATCAAAAAAATCGATAATGGATTCATGATTAATCGCAATATTTTTTATTTTCGTTTGGATAGTATAACGATTTAACCATGTCATAGTACAACCATGATAATTATACAAAATGCCATCATATTGCGTTTCATTTATAAAGTAATTATATTCGTATAATGAATCAAGTTCTTTGTACGTGTAGGTCATATTAACTGATTTTTTTAATATATCATATAATCTAACACCATATTGATAAACACCACACTGCTTTAGCTTATGATTTAAAAAAAGAATTTTCATATACAACATACAATTAGTATTTCTTTAAATGTTTTTATAAACAAATAATTTATTGATTTATATGCATCTATGAACAACATTGTCAATTGTGTTATTTTGCTACAAAGTGATTAAACATGTCAACATTTATTGTATTTTACATAATGAATGTTTTGATGTATTCAATATCAACTAAATCAGGATGAACATACCAGTCTTCATATTCTGAATTTTGATTATTCCACCATACAGATACATTTGGAAATGCTAATATATATCCTCTATCTGTAAAAATTTTTCGAGATATTTCTTGTGTATTAAAATAGTTCCCGCGATATATATCATGTTCAAATGTAACAGAAGCAAATTTATATTTGTCAAATACTGTATTATCTAATAATTGTAATGTGTTTATTGTTGAAGAATTATCTACGTCTAAATCAATTTGTAAATAATCCATATTTATTGGAAAATTATTATTATCCATTATATCTCTATAATTAACTGTTGTGGCATCTTGAATTCTATATATCGAATTTGGTCTATGCAATTTATATAATTCTTCGAATGATGTATCATATTCAACCATTAATCCTTTCCAATTATAGCTATTTTCTAATAAAAATGTATTGTTGCCTTGAATTGGATGATTAGACCCTATTTCTAAAAAATAACCATTTTGTTTGTATTTGGAACAATATATCGCAAATAAATCTTGTTTTGTTTGACTGTTAGAACTCATAATATTATAGTATTATAATATTATATAATACTATAATATTTATTAGTTAATATGAACGTATATGGTTCATTATATTTTTTTTATTGAATATATAATATCTCATCTAAAACATCATCTATTGATTTTTTTGGTCTCCATCCAAGATTTCGCAGATTATTAGCAACCCCTGTAATTTTTGTAATATTTTTATCGAATCCTATTTTATTGAAACTATTTGAGATCTGCAAAATTGGAATATCTAAAGTTTTATCATATAGCATTTCATCTTTTTCTTCAATAATAATCCCTGCCTTTTCAAATAATTGCATAACTAAATCCTTTACAATGTACATATCATCATTACAAATCAAATAATTCGATCCATGTTCCTCCCTTGTTATAGTCAAAATGGCAGACGCAACATCCGACGCATGAATTATATTACGATGTGAATCTAAATTTCCAACTGTTAATAATATATGTTCTCCATTCTTCCATTTACGAATATGATGGGCTACTTTATTTAATAAAAACTCTGGTCGTTTTTTTTTCGATTCAGTTGTAAAAATAACACCATTTGAAAATGGTAATCCGTATGTTTCTCTATAAAAATCAACAATAGAATGCGCCATTATCTTGGCTATAGAGTATGGATGATTATGATATTTATTAGTATCGTTTTCTTTTATAGTATATTCAATATGACCTTTATATATTTCACTACTTGAAGCATTAAACAACTTTGCAGATAATTTATTTCTATGGACTATTTCACATATATTTGAGGTAATCATTCCATTTATATGTAATGTTTCAATCGGGTTATTTAAAGCATAAGCTGCGCTTGATATAGCTGCTAGATGAATAATTATATCAGGATTCACAGTCAATATTATTTCTTCCAATATATTGCGATTATTCATATCAAAACAAAATTTTGTCACATTTGATTCAGGAATAGTGGTTTCATTTCGCGTAATCCCATATAATGTATAATCTACAAATTGTTCTTTGACATATTGCGATATCATGCCATCACATCCAGTGATTAATACTTTTTGAGTATAACTCATAATTTCAAATTTTGGAAACGGAAATACCAATTGTCCTCCATTTTTTAAAAATGATTCTTCACGTTGTATAATTTCTTCACGAAAATGCCAAGGTAAAACTAACAAATAATTTGGAGGATTTTCACGCATTTTTTCTTCGCCTATAATTTCAATCCCTGTATTTGTCATTTTACCAATTTTATTTGGGTTTCTTTCAACCGCATATTTAATTTTATCCTCCCCGATATTTGCAATCTGTAATAGACAATTACCTTTTGTTGAAGCACCATAAATATACATATTTTTTCCATTATTATTAATATTGTCAATAAACATTGTCAATTTGGAGATTTCTTTATTGCAGCTTTTCATAAAATTAAAATAATATTCATCAGACTTAATTCCCAATTCCATCTCAGTTTGTAAAATAGAATTTATTAATTCTGTATTTTCATCATATAGTGTAGATTCTTGCTTTGCAAAGAAAATGCGAAAGCTCCCACCATTGCAATCATTAAAGTTTACATCAATAATTTTAAAATTTACCATATCCGCAATTCTCTTTATTTGAGTAAGCGCATAATATTCCAAATGTTCATGGCAAATGGTATCGATACTATTTGTTTTTATCATGGTTGGCATATAACTTTGTTCGCACGTCCAAATACCATCAGTTTCTAATATAGCATATATATCTTTTGCAAATTGAACTGGATCTGGTAAATCGTAAAACATTGATATAGATGATACAACTTTACATAATAGTGTTGGATATACATTTCTAAAATTCTCATATGTAAAATAAGTTGGTATTAAATCGATTTCACCATAATACTCTTTAAATTGAAGACCCGTTGGATCAACTCCAATTCTTTTGCAATTAGATGGATAATAATGTAAAGTTGTCGCATCATTGCTACCAATATCAACAATTACATCGTTATCCTTCAAAACAACTTTTGTCAATACTTCTTCTTGATAATCTTTGAGATGTTGTCTCATAGTATTACTAATGCCTGACCTATATCCATATTCATATTCGTATAACTCAGATGAAAATGTAGTCTGTTTTAACTGTAATAATCCACAATCCGAACATTTACATAAATCAATAGGGGTTTTAGGTGTAGAATAATCGCCATATTTTGGAAATCTGGATGTAATTATTTGTTCGCCTAATGATATTACATTATTTAATTGTGAATTTCTACATATGCGACATTCTGTAATGTTGTTTATAATATTCATTATAATAATGATAATATTGTTTTGTATTATTATTGTTTTATATTATTTACAAATATATAAATTTATACACAACCTATAATAAAAAATCATATAATGAATACTCAATAAAGTAAGAATTATACACGGATAATATCTACTCACAAAATATCTAATAAAATAATAATCTAATCTATTATTTGCCTGACAACATTGATGGAACAATATATGACATTTCAAACTATATATAATTATATCGAATTCCACCTATCCAATTTTGAATGCCAAAAATCCATGTAATAAACTTCATTATTATTATATAAACCTGCTATATATGAAAAAGAACTTTTACTCATAACCAATACATCCGCTTTTATCAAATATTCTAATGTCATTAATACATCTATGTCTGCCATCAATTTAATATTTATATTATTGTTTTTATTTTTTATTATAAAATTTTCAAATTCTTCTTTATTATTATTTGATATTTCTGTAAATATGAAAAAAGTCCCATTTTTGTATTTATCCGCAAATTTATTTATTATATTTTGATAATATGATAATTCTACAAATCTATTATTATTTGAATATGGCGAAACATCTCCTCGTCTTATATGAATTGCTATGTTCTTATTTGATTCATTATATTCTGGCAAATATAATGATAGTTTGATTTCTCTCAATAACGGCATTATAATATCGTATTCGTTTGGATCTTTATCAAATATATTATAAGGATGATCTAATATCAATAAAACATTTATATTTTTTGATATTTCTTTGTAATAATCCATGTGTTCGCTTGTTATATTTCCTTTCAAAAATTCTATATTATGAAATGTGATTTCACTTATATTTGCGGTGAATTTGTATATTTGGAAATATTCTTCTATTAATTCATAATATTCTGTGTTTTCATTAGAAATATGTTCAAATGTTTTTATACTTTCATGAATATATTGACAATCATATTTTTTCGCTAACGCCAATATAGAAATTATACGTTGATATTGTGCTCCTAAACCATCCACATAAACATTATACTTTAAATATAACATCTTTCTATAACTAATATCAATAATATTTATATTATTGAATAACATAAATATTATTATTATATACATAATATAACCTATGTCATCCATCACTTTTTCCACATGTTGGTATAATTTTAAAGCAAAATTTGAGAACCAAACTTATTATAATTGGATTGATAATATGTTATCCAATGTCAATAATTATAACTTAGTTATTTATAGCGATGAACCCAGTTCTCAATGTTTAAAAAAATATTTGAACAATCCTAGAATTAAATTGATATTAAAATCACCAGAACAGTTCTATAACTATAAATACGAAGGTTATTGGATTCATAATCACGAGAACAATATATTATTACAGAATATGGTTGATTGGCGTGTTAATATGTTATGGTCTGAAAAAATTCATTTTGTTTATGAAACTATGAGTGCGAAATATTTCAACACCGAATTCTATGGTTGGTGCGATATTGGTTATTTCCGTAATAGACCAGAAGATTCATCATCCCAATTTCTCGTAAATTGGCCGAGTGAATCGAAAATTGCTACATTGAAAAAAGACAAAATTTATTACGCGTGTGTTAATAACGATAATAATTACATACGAGCGTTGATGGAGATTATCAGTGATAAAAATTCAATTGGATTGCCCAGTAGACCTATACCACCGAATCAAATTTCTATTGCGGGTGGATTTTTCATATCACATAAAGACAAACTAGAATGGTGGCGAAACACATACGATAATAAATTGAAATTATATTTCGAAAATGAATATTTAGTTAAGGACGACCAAATTATTATCGCGGATTGTGTATTTTCTAATTTGGCCGATTTCGGTTTGTGTAAAGAACAAAATCATAGAAATGATAATTGGTTTTTATTCCAAAGATTTTTATCGTAAAACCATACAAAGAGATTTCAAAATATATAGTAATTGAATTATATATTTTTATATGTCACCTAAAATTAGTATTATTATGCCCATTTATAATGGAATTGAATTTATTGATGAATCAGTTGGTTCTATATTGAATCAAACATATGGTGAGTGGGAATTAATTATCGGTATAAATGGTCATCCGCAAAATTCCGATATTTATAAAATAGCAAAATTATTCGAAACTCGAGATGCTCGTATTCATGTTCACGATTTTCATGAAATACGCGGAAAAGCAAATACATCAAACAAAATGATTCAATATTGTTCGGGACATTATATCGCTATATTAGACGTTGATGATATATGGCATGAAAAGAAATTGGAATTACAAATACCGTTCTTATACGATTACGATGTTATTGGTTCTAGATGTATATATTTTGGTGATATGAATGGTAAAGTCCCCGATATACCCAGTGGAAACATATCCGAATTCGATTTTACAAAATTCAATCCTATCATTAATAGTAGTAGTCTTATTCGAAAAGAACTTTGCTTTTGGAACGAAAATGGAATTGAAGATTATGATTTATGGTTAAGATTACGTAATCAAAACAAACGATTCTATAATTGTTCTCAAATTTCAGTGAAACATCGTATTCATCGTTCATCTGCTTTCAATTCGAAAGGACATCATGAACAATTACAAAAATTATTAGAAAAAAATGCAATTTGTAAATAATAATTTGTAAATCATAAAAAATTGACGCGTTTTTTATGATTTATTTTTTGGTAATTAAACTAACAATAAGAATAACAAAATGGCTCTAAATACAAATCACCTTTTATTGAATCTAAACAATATGGAAGAAAATACTAAACGTAGAAAACGTGCTTATGTATTAACTCAAAAAATCAGACAACCTTCGAATGAATACGAATTTGAACCAGAAACCGATACTAGTGATGATTATGATATCAAACGCATGACTATGTTAGAAGAATCGTCACCTGTCGAAGTACAACAAGAATTACAATGGTTACGCCTTCAGTTATGCGAAAAAAATAATTATATTAGAAAATTGCGAACCGAAATAGATATATCAGCGAATGAAATTCAAATGAAAGAATTCAGAAAAAACGATTACAACAAAAATACTAACAGACATTAAACTCCTATAATATTTTGGATATTTGTTCGATTTGTTCACTTGATAACGCGTGTGGAAATTCGACTTCAAATTCAATAATCATATTACCTGTAGAATTCTCTCGAATCATACCCATCGATGGTACTACTTTCTTATAATTTGGTTTTATAACAGTAGCATTACTATTATTATTTAAACATAATTTCTTACCATTCAAATGTATCATTTCAAAAGAAAAACCACATAATGCCTCTTTTAATGATATTTTTTTATGATATATCAAATCCAAACCATTTCGTTTGAATTCCGTATTATTGATAACACTAATTGATACCTTTACCTCTCCAAATATTTCGCCGTTCACTACATGTCCTTTGTCACGGATACCTATTATTTCATTATCATCTATTCCTTGTGGTATATTTAAATATAATGTTTCATTTTCTATTGTTTTTACATTGTTATTGAGAACCCAACGTTCTATTTCAATGGGAACTACACAACCTTGATAACTTTGTTCTATCGTAATTTGTAAATTTTTCATAATAGGTTCTGGACGATGGATTTGATGAAACATTTGACTATGAAATCCACCTGGCATTCCACTACTACTACTACTATGGAAAATACGTATTCCTGGCATTCCTGGAATACTACCTTCCATTCCAAACGGATTTCCTCCGTGGCCTCCGTGGCCACCAAACATCATATTGAATATATTATTGATTTCTGAAAATTCGTCCATACTACTCATATGTGTAAATGGAGAACCTCCTCCTCCTCCCATTCCAAAGGGATTTCCTCCACCACCCCCAAACCTTAATTCCATATCATATTGATTTCGCTTTGATGGGTCACTAAGTGTTTCATATGCCTCACTTATCGATTGAAATATCGATTTTGCCTCATCATTTGGATTTCTATCAGGATGATATTTCAATGACAAACTACGATACGCTTTCTTGATATCCGATTCACTTGCTTCATTTGATACCCCCAATACTTCATAGAAATTTTTATTTGACATGTTTTGTATTTTCAAACACTTTCTAATTTAAAGAGTCCAATTTTTATATTATTTTATAGTAGTTATATAAAAAATACGTCATTTTACATAATACAATCATTTATCGATGTCTAACAAAATAAATCTCGATAATACTTTTATTACGAAATACAAACCTTATTTTATCCACGATTTTTGTATTGACGAAAAACTGACATCTACATTGAGAACTTTACTTGAAATAGACCATTTGAATCTATTATTTATAGGAAATTCTAGTTCGGGAAAGACATCATTATTACATGCTCTTATACGTGAATATTATTCACTTGGAAAAGATTCTCCGTTTCCCGATAATAATATTCTATTTATAAATAATTTGAAAGAACAAGGAATACAATATTTCAGGAATGAAATGAAAACCTTTTGTCAATCTCATACTGCTATTTATGGTAAAAAAAAATTAGTTATTATTGATGATATTGATAATATTAATGAACAAAGTCAACAAGTATTTCGTAATTATATCGATAAATACAAAAATAATATCCATTTTATTTCCGTATGTACAAATATCCAAAAAGTCATCGAAAGTATCCAATCTAGAGTACATATTATTACCATTTCTCCTCCTAGAATGGAACAAATTCGAAACATAATGGAGCGTATTATTTTGGCTGAAAACATCACCATTGACGAAGAATCAAAAGATTATTTATTGAAAATTTCCAACACATCCATTCGAATCCTCATCAATTATTTGGAAAAAATTTATATTATTCGAGAACCTATCAATATCGAATTATGTAAAAAAATATGCTCTAATATATCATTCCAAAATTTCGAAAATTATTTTGATAAATTATTGAAAAACGATTTGTCTGGCGCGATTGGCGTTCTCTATAATATCCATGATTACGGTTATTCTGTAATTGATATTTTAGATTATTTCTTTTCTTTCGTGAAAATGACCAGCATTATTGACGAAGAAACTAAATATAAAATCATCCCTTTTTTATGTAAATATATTACGGTTTTTCATAATATTCATGAGGATATTATCGAGTTATCGCTTTTTACCAATAATTTATTTGAATTATTACATACCAAATAAAAAACATAAAAATAATATACATAAAGATTATTTGGAAGATAATAGTATTATTTGTAATGTACGGAGAAACCACGTCGATGAATCATGAAAACCCGATTTTGACTGTTCCAGAACATCCTAAGTCATCCGTTATAAAATATGATACGATTGTCGAATCTGTTATTCAAAAATTCAAACAAAGGTCGGATGTTGGAGTCGAAAAATATGGTACCACACTAGACCGCGAAGATTTATCAACAGTTGATTGGATAATTCATGCTCAAGAAGAACTGATGGATGGTATATTATATCTGGAAAAACTAAAAAAATTGTATATGAGTTCTACAAATTCTACATCATAATTTACAATGTTACAAAATGTAATTCCACCTCGTTTGAATACTTGTTTAGCAAAGCATTTTGTACAAAATATTTATAATAAAACAAATAAAGTCTATTTTTATTATAAATAAAACAACAAAAAGAAAATGCCTACACAAATATTTCGCAATTTGGTTCCAAAAGAAATATTATTTACATTATTAGAGAAAATTTGCTTGAAAACAGATAAATATTTTCTGATTGACTCAAATGCCTACAAAAAATTACTGTTTTATAATTTACTCAATGAATTTACCGATTCATTGAAACCATACTATCATTTGGGTAAACATTATTATATTGAACGCAAAATGACGTATAATGCATTTATTACTATTTTACGTCAAATATGTAAAGCGAGTGCTATTATGTATTCATCTTCTATGAAATACAATAGGTCGAATTATAGTATCGAATATCTTGTTTATTTTTAATGAAAATATATATTTTAATAGTATATATAAATTTCAGCATTTGAAATGTTTAGTTTGAAAAATACAAAACAATATTTATTTATCGGGGCTATCATTTTAGTTGCTAGTCTATTTGCGAATAAATTAAAACAAAATTTCGAATCAAATGATGAATATGAATTAATTCGAAAATATTTATTGAATGATTCTCCTTTGTATGGATACAACCGTCCAAAACTCTGGATTCATTCAAAATATGAAATCAATTCTCGTAAATGGAAAAACTTCTATTCTCGTAATACTACTGATTTAAACCAACCCTATTTACATTTGACAATAAAAACTATCATTAATCATTGTGGTGATGATTTCAATATTTGTCTAATTGATGACCAATCATTTAGTAAATTATTACCATCATGGGATATCGATGTTTCTACTTTGGCCGAACCAACTCGTTCTCATTTTCGCGAATTGGCCATGACACAATTAATTTATTATTATGGTGGTATGGTTGTTCCTAATTCATTTGTCTGTATGAAAAATTTGAAACCGTTTTATGACAAAGCCGTCGCCAACAACAAACCTTTTGTTTGTGAAGCCATCAATCGTACTTCGAATTTATTGAAACAGAAACATAAAATGCTGTTTATCCCGGATTTATATTTTATGGGTGCTCCTAAAAACAACGCTGTTATATTGGAACTAGTAGAGTATCTGAAAAACCGTAATAAAAATCCACATTTTAGTAGCGATAATGAATTCTTAGGTGATTCATCTCAATGGTGTTTAGAAGCTATTGGTAGTGGAAAAATGGAACTCATCGGTGGAGAATTAATTGGTGTAAAAACTGAAGACCGTAAAACCATTTTATTGGAAGATTTGATGGAAGAAGATTATTTAAAGTTGAATAAAGGTGCCGTTGGCGTGTATATTCCAGCAGATGAAATATTGAATCGTCCAAAATATCAATGGTTTGCTGTTATGCCTTCTGAACAATTGATGAAAACAAATATGATTGTTACCAAATATTTGATGAATGCTATTATCGATACCACAGATGAATATACAAAATCGAATGAAATTAAGAGTGTAGTATCAATTTAGGATAGGAATTTTATATATTTTTTTGAAAACAATATGTAAATATTTATAAATGTATATATAAAGTATAATTATATAATGGCTTTCTCAAGTTTTGGTAGCATTCATAGTATACTTCGACAACAGCCAAATAAAAAAATTGGGTTCTCTGGTAGCGTTTCTTTACTATATATGAATGCGAGTTCTACTGCTACTATTTCAGCTGCTTGGCATTCTGTTAATGGAACAGGTAGTAAGTTGATTGCTGTTTCATATGGAACTACACCTTTTAGTGGTGGTGTTAATTATATTTCAACAGATGGAGGAAATACATGGACTAGTTCATCTAGTCCTACAACTAATAATAATTTTAGACAAGCTGCTATATCTTATGATGGTGTTCATGTATTATATTGTATTAATAACTCAAGTGCTACAGGAACTATTTATACAGGCGCAAATTGTTCAAACAATTCAGGATCAACATATGGTCTTACACAATTAGCTGCTTGCCAAGGAGCATTCTTGTCTGATGATGGCAATGTCAAAATAATAGCAATCAATAATTTTGGTTTTTATAGAATTTATAATTCACCCACAACTAATACTTTTTCTACTTCGATTAGTTATGCAACTGGTCTTGGTAGCATAAAAGGTAGTTCAAATGGCCAATATTTGCTTATTAATAGTGGTTTAGGCACATTATTTTCAAATAATTATGGTGCTTCATGGAGTAGTTTAGCAGGAGTATCTGGTATTACTGGAAGTACAACATCTAATATGGGTATTGGTGCGGTTAGTGGTAATGGACAATATATTCTTGTTCATGGTGCTGGATATTTAGTTTGGTTGTCTACAAATTACGGTTCAACTTGGACAACTATCAGTGGTTCACGTGGATTGCCAAATACTTCTATCTACACTTCTACTACAACTAGTTGGGGGTGTGCTGCTATAAATTATTCAGGGCAGTATATGACCATTTGTGGATATTTTAATCAAACAGGTGGACCCTACTCAACTGGTGGTTATGTTTTTATATCTAGTGATTATGGTTCTACATGGACGGCAAAAACAATTCCACTTGTTACCGCTAGCAGTGATCCTGCTTTTCAACTTTCTACTATCACATATGATTCTAACAAAACACCTATAAAATTGTTTATAACATCATACGCACAAGGTATATATGTTTGTAACTATTAATTTATAGTATAAAACACATAAAAACTATATAATAAAATACATAAATACAATAATGGAAGATTATAATAAATTTTTAAACGAAGCAAAAGAATCGATTTCTATAATTTATCAAAAGTATGCCTCCGACCCATATATGACCGCGAAAGCTCATAATTACATTACAAATCAACTCCCTATTATACTTGAAAATATACGCGAAACTCATGAACAAAACCAAACTCGTATCGAAGAATTAACCAACGACCAAGACGCATTTATTCAATCATTTTTAAATAACAACCAATATTTTTATATTTCATCTACTGAGAAATTCTTTTGTTACGATGGAACACATTATAATTGTATAACAGAAGACGACCTTTTGTATACGGTTTTATCTAGCATTAGTCGCGACCGAGAACGAAACCTGATGCCTTGGAAAAAAAGTACCAAACGTAATATTATGAAACGCATCAAAGAGAACAATTTGTTGAAATCTATCCCCGAATCCGAAACTATTCAAAATATAATCGATTCATTTTGTCCCGCTATTTTCAATACTCGCGCGGAAACCAAATACTTCTTGACTATACTCGGCGATAATATTTTTCGTAAAAATAATCATCTCATTCATTTTATGAATACAAAATCCAAACATTTTATTCGAGAACTTAATAATATGTGTCAAATTGTTATCGGTTCTAATTTATCACAAACAATCAAACATAAATATCATGAACATAATTATTCCGATTGTAGAATTGTTCGTATCAACGAATCTATCAAAAGTGAATACATTTGGAAACCGATTGTCAATCAACTGGTTTTGGATATTATATGCGTAGCATGTCATTATTCGAATCGATATGGCTGTTCTGATGATTATGTTATGAAATCATCCAATGATAATCTTCTATTCCAGACCGCTTTTTATTTGAAAAATTTAGAGCCCGATGATTTAGTGAATTCGTTTGTACAAGAATATCTCGAAATATCTCAACCCGGGCGTTCTAATACCACTATTTGTATTGATGGACAACTATCACACATGCGTACGCCTTATATCAGTTGGAAAAATATTCAATATTTATGGAAACAATTTCTAGATTCGAAAAATATACCCAATGTTTTGTTTTTACAGAACCTGAAAACCATACTGATTTCCGAAATGAGCGACCATTACAACGAGGAACATGACGCATTTGTTGGTGTTTGTAGTAAATATTTACCCGAAATACAGAAATTTCTACAATTTTGGAATGATACCATCATCGAGGATGATTCTGAAATGGATTTCGAAATCGATGAAATTATTATTTTACTACGTAATTGGTGTATATCCAAAAATGAAACCATATGTAATTTAAATGATAAACAAATATTGGATTTGATAAATCATTTTTTCCCGAATGTAGAAATTGAACGAGATAAATTCATATCCCGTATTAAATGCAGTCTATGGGATAAAGAATTGGATATACAATTGGCTTTAGAAAATATGAAACATTCTTTACAAAATAATGCTGTCATAACAAATTCCAGAACATTATCACCTGGATTATCTCAAAATATATCGATTTACGATGCTTATAGTTACTATTGTAAATATCATTCATCGTTGAATCATAATAATACAGTTTCTAATCAAATAGTTAGTAAATCTTATTTTGAAAAATATATTTTTGAGAACCTTTCTAATTATGTCGTCGATTCTAAATTTTTGTCTGTAGAATGGTTCAAAATTTAGTGTCTATGATAGTTTATATATTTGATTTTATGGTATTCATAATATCAAATTTTTGGAATTAGTATTGATTGTTGGTATTTATACATGTTCATTTTTACGTAGTCGTTCTATAAACCGCGTTTTATCTTGTTCTTCGTTCATATAAATATTTATTATTTCCGCCGGCGTATAAAAATCCTCCTTGATTTCTTCTAACATATTATTATTGATTGTTTCGTCAAATAAATGTGTATATATCTCTTTGATTGTTTCGTGTGACGCATAGGATAATTCTAGTGTTATATCTATTCTTCCTGGTCGAATAAGAGCGGGGTCCAAATCATGATAATGATTCGAGGAAATAATCATTATTCTACCTGGTGTTTCTCGAATACCATCCCATAAATTCAAAATATCATCCAATGTTATTGGTTCGTCATCATTTGGCATTTTTGGCAATACAAATTTTTTGTCCGTTTCTTTTTCTGTAGCAGCCATGGTTTCTAATAAATCGCCTAGATTTATCTTTGATGTGCTTGATAATTCTCCGAAATCTAATTTTTTCCCCAATCCTGTTATATTTTTGTTTTTATTTTTCTCTCTATCTAAAACTATATCACCTACACAATCAATATCTTCAAACACTATTATTTTTTTATCAAAACTTACACTACATTTTTTGTTGTCTCTACTATAACGTTCCTCAAAAAATATACTGTCCAATTCTTTCTTTGTTTTTATTAGTTTCAATGAAATAACTATAACATGTCGATTTGTATAATTTGCGATAGCCTTTATTAATGATGTTTTACCTGTGCCAGGTGGTCCATGCATACCAATTCCTATGGAATATGGTATTCCCTTGTCATAATACCATTCCTTATTATTTATAAAAAAGTCTAGTTTTTTTATTATATTTACCTTGTCTTTGAAAAATAAATTATTGAACTTGCGTGTACTTGAAAATAGGGTTTCATTCCACATTTCATAACAGTCGTCTTCGTATTTTGTATTTGATAATGTATAAATAAACCTTTTATTATCGCGTAAATCTTCTATGGATGCTATATATTCTTTTGTAATTTTTTCAACAAAATCTTTTATCGTATTCGTATCGCTTTTATAAGAGAATAATTTTATGACTATTTTCTCCATTCTATTTTTTTTTTTTTCTTGTTTATTTTTTGATGTATCATCTTCATCTGTTTCTTCTCCATGAATTGTTGTATACGCATATATTCCATGTTCTTTTGATATTAAAAATTTTTCACTTTGAACCACCATATAAGTTCCCAAATCTCGTTCATTGTTATTTGTTTTGTTATTAAAAGAATATTCTTTTATATGGTTAATTGATTCATTGTCACTTATGTTTTTTATTATAAAATTCCATAAGGCTTTAAATCTATCACTGAATGTATTTGACTGATTCAAACAACCATCATAAAAACCTGTAGATAAAGCTATTTTTCCTTCATATTCTACTATATTTTTTCTAGAAAACCAACTATCGAAATCATAATTTATATTTTGTATTGTGTTGACGAGTTTAAAAAAATAAGTGTTCATGTATTGATATAAATAGGTAACTCCTGTTAATAACATCGTTGTTACAAACGCGTCTATTAACGGTGTTCCTGTTTTAAATTTATCAAATATAATCATATTGAGAATATTTCCTGACAACATTTTAAGTTGTGATTCTATATCCCCGGAATAAAACATTTTTTGCTTATTTAATATATTTAACCGTTTACATTTAAATATATTTTTTATAATATTTTTCTAAACCGTTTTCATGTTTCGTTGATTTTTTGTTTTGGCTGCGGTTTCCGGCATACTTTTGAATAAGCGTTCAACGACCCCTGTCTCATCTACTGGTTTTGTTTCTAGTGACGATTCTTTTTCTATATTTTGTTCGACGGTTTTGTTTTCATCTGGAGATTTTGATTCAGGTTCTGGGGTCTTTGACTTTGATTTTGATTTCGACTTCGATTTTCTAGTGCCTTTTTTCACATAACCAAATTTACCTTTATCAGCAAAATAACCATGTTTTTCTAATCTTTTTTCCTTTTTCGCAGTAGTGTTTTTCTTAAGGGAAACTATTCTTCCCCACTTATTCATAATCAATTGGTCTTTTGGCAAACCTCCGGTTGTTTTGTATGCGGTTCCATTCCAGACTTGTTCTCTTGAACCAAATAATTCTTTGTATTCTATATCTTTTATTGTATAGGTTCCTGTTTTTGGATTTCTTACTGGTCTTTTCATTTGTATATAAATATACAAATAAAATATCATTTATAGATTATTATTATTAGTGGGTTTTATTTGTTTATTTATTTGCTTTACGACTACCTCTACTTTTGCGACTTACTCTTTTTATACAACCGAATTTTCCTTTTTTTGTGAAATATCCTGCCTTTTCTAGACGCTTTTCTTTCTTAGCAATCATATGCTTCTTACGTGAAACAATACGTCCCCATTTATTCATCATAAGATTTTTCTTTGTAAGACCACCTTGGGTATGGTGTGCTTTTCCATGATAAACTTGTGCTCTTGAGCCTATGGTAACTTCGTGTTCAGTCATATTATTTAAATATATAATCTACATAGAAAAAAACTATTTTTACTAAATATTCTTATTGATGGTATTCTTACGTCTGGGTATTCTTGTATATTATTTGTTTGTAATTATTGTTTTTGGCGCGGCGTTTTGTACATATTGGGCATAACGCATGGCTTTTGGAATATTTGGGTCATTACCACCTGTCGCCTTTTTCAAATAATCTACCTTCGCACACGCCTGTTTATCTTTACAATACTTTATTATGTCAAACATACTTTGTTTTGATGGCATGATAATATATAATAACGGGTATTTTTATAATAACAAAAAATTGATTCTAAATTATGAGAAAATTGATATAAGTATAACGCCGTATTTTTAATATTATTACTAAAATGTCAAAATCAATTACCACAAGTGTTTCCAATGATGCTAAATTAGCACAACAATATCAACGTAAAACTGATAAACAACATATTTTGGATAATCCGGATACCTATATTGGTTCCATCGAAAATGTCGATTCTACTATGTGGGTATATGATGATGCTACCAATCGTATCGTATTACGTGATATTGAATATATTCCTGGATTATACAAATTATTTGATGAGGGTATTGTGAATTGCCGTGACCATGTTATACGTATGATTCAATCCAATAATGTTGAAAAAAAATTCGTAACCTATATCGATACATCGATTTCTGATGATGGAACTATCGTTATGTCCAATGATGGAAACGGTATTGATATCGCTAAACATCCTGAATATGATATTTGGATTCCTGAAATGATTTTTGGTCATCTACGTACATCCACTAACTACGATAAAACCGAAAAAAAAATCGTTGGTGGAAAAAATGGTTTTGGTTTCAAATTGGTTTTGATTTGGTCTGAATATGGTAAAGTCGAAACTGTTGACCATATTCGCGGACTGAAATATGTACAAGAATTCAAGCGTAATTTAGATGAAATCTGTCCGCCTGTTATCACAAAAGTCACTGGGTCTACCGCATCGAAACCTTATACTAGGGTTACTTTCAAACCGGATTATAGACGTCTTGGTATCCATGGTCTCACTAGTGATATGCTTTCGTTATTGAAAAAACGTGTATATGATATCGGTGCTGTTACTGACCACTCTATCAAAAAAGTAAAAATTGGATATAACGCAAATGTTATCCCTGTCAAAAATTTCCAACAATATATCGATTTGTATTTGGGTACTAAAGAAGAATCCAAACGTGTTTATGAACAAAGTGATGACCGTTGGGAATATGCGGTTGGACTTTCTCCTACACATGAATTCATTCAAGTATCTTTTGTAAATGGCATTTGTACTTTCAAAGGTGGCAAACATATCGATTATATTATCGGTCAAATCGTAAGAAAACTATGTGATTATATCGAGAAAAAGAAAAAAGTAAAAGTCAATTCAGCCGCTATCAAAGAACAGCTCGTTTTGTTTTTACGATGTGATATCGAAAATCCAGCCTTCGATAGTCAAACCAAAGATTTCATGAATACACCATCCGCTAAATTCGGTTCAACATGTACAGTTTCTGATAATTTCATCGAAAAATTGGCGAAAATGGGTGTTATGGATGTAGCATGTTCGTTGACTGAGGCCAAAGAAAATAAACTGGCGAAGAAAACCGATGGTTCTAAGACTAAAACGATTCGCGGCATTGCCAATTTTATTGATGCGAATTTCAGTGGTACAAATCAATCGAAAGATTGTATTTTGATTCTATGTGAGGGGCTTAGTGCTATGTCTGGTATTGTCTCTGGATTATCTAGTAATGACCGTAATACAATTGGTATTTATCCTTTGAAAGGGAAGTTATTGAATGTACGCGGTGAACAAATGAAGAAAATCGCTGAAAACAAAGAAATCAGCGACTTGAAGAAAATATTAGGTTTGGAAACTGGTAAAACGTATTCGACGATTCATGATGTACAACAAAACTTACGTTATGGCAAAATCATGTTCATGACCGACCAGGATTTAGATGGTAGTCATATCAAGGGTCTTTGTATCAATCTGTTTCATAGTGAATGGGCGTCCCTTGTCAAAATTCCGGGATTCTTATCTTTTATGAATACTCCTATTTTGCGCGCAAAAAAAGGTGCTCAAACTAAACTATTCTATAATGAGGGCGAATATTTGAAATGGAAAGATTCGTTTGGACCAAATGGACCTACCGGATGGAATATCAAATATTTTAAGGGTCTTGGTACTTCTACATCCGCAGAATTCAAAGAATATTTCGCGAATAAGAAAATCGTCGATTTTGTCTATACTCCAACTAGTGATGATACTATTGATAAAATTTTCAATAAAAAACGTACAGATGACCGTAAAGATTGGCTCGAACAATATGATAAAAATTCGTATTTGGATACTAACCAGCCAAATGTATATTATGAACAATTCATTAATCAAGAGATGATTCATTTCAGTACATATGATTGTGCTCGTTCTATTCCAAATATGGTGGATGGTCTTAAGATTTCTCTTCGTAAAATATTATTTTCAGCTTTCAAACGTAAGCTTACTAGTGAAATTAAAGTCGCACAATTTTCTGGTTATGTCTCGGAACATAGTGCGTATCACCATGGTGAAGCCAGTTTGAATGGCGCTATTGTGAATATGGCGCAGAATTTCGTTGGCTCTAATAATATTAATTTGTTGGAACCAAATGGACAATTTGGCACTAGGTTAGCAGGTGGCGAGGATAGTGCGTCTGAAAGATATATTTTCACACAATTGAACTCACTGACTCGTTCATTATTTCCAGAAATGGATGATGCTGTATTGAATTATTTAGATGATGATGGTAGTATTGTAGAACCAGAGTATTATGTTCCTATCATTCCATTTGCTCTTGTCAATGGAATTTCTGGTATTGGTACTGGATTTTCATCTAAAATCGCTCCATATAATCCAAAACAACTTATTGAGTATTTAAAATTGAAATTACAAAATCAGGCTACTAGTAATATCGAGTTTATTCCATATTATGAAGGGTTCCGTGGCATCATTCGTAAATTAGAGGAACAGAAATATTTGATAAAAGGTTTATACAAAAAGATTGGCGAAGACAAAATCCAAATTACTGAATTACCTGTCGGTACTTGGACTATGCCTTATACATCATTTTTAGAATCATTGATGGATGGTGCTACTGTTGATAAAAACGGTAAGAAAATCCCGCCAGCAATCAAAGATTTTACCTCGATTTGTACAGAGGTAAATGTGGATTTCACAGTTGTATTTCCAAAGGGCAAATTGGATGAACTAGAAGCAGCGGTTGATGCGAATGGTTGTAATGGTGTTGAAAAACTATTGAAATTATTCACTACAATTAGTAATACCAATATGCATATGTTTAATTCCGAATTCAAATTACATAAATATAATAGTGTGGAAGAGATTATAGATGACTTTTATGGAGTACGTATTAAATTATATCAAAAACGAAAAGAACATCAAGTCGCAGATATGGAACGCAAATTAGTAAAATTATCAAACCGAGCACGATATATTCAAGACAACTTATCTGGCACAATTGATTTGCGTCGTAAATCCGCCGTTCAAGTAACCGAAATGTTGACAACAATGAATTATGCTAGTATTGATGGTGATTTCAAATATTTGGTCAAGATGCCGATGGACTCTGTCACTCAAGAAAATGTTGCGAACATTATGAAGGAAAAACAGGAAACTGAAACTGAATTGACAGTATTGAAAGCAACCTCAGTGGAGAAAATGTGGGTTCGCGAATTGGAAACTCTCGAACATGAATATGATGTTTATAAAGTAAAACGTCAGCGTATTCAAAGTGGTAATGCCGAGAAAACCGCAGGCGGTGGAACTGATAAAAAAGTAAAACTTGTCAAGAAAGTTAGTAAGTAGTTTTATAATAAATTTGTAATTTTATAAATGTAAATAAAAATAAGCAATTATACGTAGAAGTATCTTTTTTTACATAGTTTTACTCTTTGAAAAATAAAAATTTGCAAAATAAAGTAGGGTCAACTTTTTGAATTTGGACATTTTAAAAATGTCCATTTTTGAAAAATGGCGATCAAGAATTTGCAAAAAAGTGATTTCACTCGAAGATGCTTTGTATATCGATTTTTTTCAAAAATTTCGGCTGCATAATTTTTAAATAATTTTACTGCGGAATATTTTAGGGGAAAAATTTGTAACAATATTATATAAATGTCCTATAATTGCCTCGCTGCTAAAAAAGAAAATAATAAATATAATTGTATATTATGTAACTATAATACGAGTAACAAAAAAGACTATACCAAACATATAAAAACAAAAAAACATGTAACATTTGTAACACAAAATGTAACAAATTGTGTTACAAAAAATCCTGAAAGCATTATTCAAGCGTTTAAATGTAAAAAATGTGATAAAACATTCAACAATCGTATGAGTTTATGGCGTCATTCAAAAAAAAATTGTTCAGAGATATTTTCTAATAATGTTGATTCAAACCCAGATTTAGAAAAAAAAGAATTGTTCTCGAAAGATATAATTTTAGACTTAATAAAACAAAATAAGGAATTACAGAACGCAATGTTAGAACAGACTACAACTGTTATGGAACAAAATCAGAAATTATTTGAAATAACAAAACAAACTTCTTTGGTAAATAATATTACAAATAATACTACGAACAATACTCAATTCAATCTGAATTTCTTTTTGAACGAAACTTGTAAAGATGCTATGAATATTACCGATTTTGTGAATTCTTTACAAGTACAAATAGCCGATTTAGAAAAAACAGGCCGACTCGGTTACGTAGAAGGAATCAGTGGAATACTTTTGAGGGGTCTTCGAGAACTTGATTATACAATGCGACCTATACATTGTACTGATTTGAAACGTGAAACCGTATATGTAAAAGATGAAAATTCATGGGAAAAAGATGATGATGAAAAAGCCAAATTAAAATTAGCAATACAACGAGTCGCACGTAAAAACATGAGAACATTACCAAGATGGCAACAAGAAAATCCAGATTTCAGAATATTAGATACCAAAGAAAATGATGATTACTTGAAAATAGCATTGAATTCAATGGGTGGTCAAACCGATGACCAGCATGAAAAGTATGTAGAAAAGATACTTCGGAATGTTCTCAAAGAGGTAGTAATTGAAAAGAAATAAATTCCGTAAAACTATTTGATTATTAAATAGTTTTACTCTTTGAAAAATAAAAATTTGCAAAATAAAGTAGGGTCAATTTTTCGAAATTGGACATTTTAAAAATGTCCATTTTTGAAAAATGGCGATCAAGAATTTGCAAAAAAGTGATTTTGCTCTGAGATGCTGTAAATACAAAAAAAATGATTCAAAATGTGTTAGCATAATTTTTTTTGTTTGATTTTGTCGAAACTTTTTCCTTGACTGAATATAAAAATTTAGGCAATGAATTTTTCTCATTTTTAAATATTATAATTATGAAACCATAATGAGTATGCCAATTAAATATTTTTTTGAAACGACCGCTTGATAATTTTCAAAAAGTCTTTAAAATGAAACTTTGGCAATTTTAGGCAATGAATTTTTCTCAAAACTTTTTCCTTGCCTAAAATATACAAATTTAGGCAATGAATTTTTCTCAAAAAACACCAAAATTATTTTTTTGTGAAAAGTGTGACTATTCAACGTATAATAATAGTGATTTTATTAAACATAATTCCACTCGAAAACATCAAAAAGTCTTAAAAAACGCAACTTTGGCAATTTTAGGCAATGAAAAAGTTTCATCAAATGTTTCAAATTATAGTTGCTCTTATTGTAATTATAATATAAATATTAAGTCTAGTTATGATAAGCATTTGTTATCTGAGAAACATAAAAGAAATGTTAACAGTCAAATGAAAGATACCAAATATAATTGTTCTCATTGTAATAAGGAATACCTATCATATAATGCTTTTTGGAAACACCAAAAAAAATGTAATTTATCTAGTAATGATATTTTACAAAATACATTCAATTCGAATAATGAAATAAGCAATACTACTTTTACTCCCGAATTATTTATGGTATTTGTAAAAGAAAACAAAGAATTACAAAATATTCTTATCGAACAAAACAAGGAATTACAAAACAAATTATTAGAACAAAACACAGAACATCATAAACAAATAATGGAATTGGCAAGCAAACCTGTTAGTAATACAACTAATAATAACAATACTACCAACAACACTCAATTCAATTTACAATTCTTTTTGAATGAAACTTGTAAAGATGCTATGAATATTACAGATTTTGTTAATTCTTTACAAGTACAAATTGCGGACCTTGAAAAAACCGGCAAACTAGGATATGTAGAAGGAATAAGTGGAATATTTTTGAGAGGGCTTAGAGAACTTGATTATACAATGAGACCTATACATTGTACTGATTTGAAACGTGAAACTGTCTATGTAAAAGACGAAAATTCATGGGAAAAGGACGATGATGAAAAAGCCAAATTAAAATTGGCAATACAAAGAGTCACGCGAAAAAACATGAGAACATTACCAAAATGGCAAGAAGAAAATCCAAATTTTAGAATATTAGATACCAAAGAGAACGATGATTATTTGAAAATAGCATTGAATTCAATGGGTGGTCAAACCGATGACCAGCATGAAAAATACGTAGAAAAAATAATGCGGAATGTTCTCAAAGAGGTAGTAATCGAAAAAAATAAATAAATGGTCGTTTAGATATGTTGTTAATTTATTATAATATACACGTAAAACTATCTAAAAATATTAGATAGTTTTACAAAAATCACCAATAAATTCACCTACTAATTGCTAATTCATTTGTAATTACGATACATTTTGATTTGTATGTTTTACTGATATCACTGAAACATTCATTCGCATAATTGATAATAGACCCAATTTCATTCAAAATTTTATCATCCCATTTTCCGGCTTGACTTTTATCGAGGTGGTCGATAAACCGAATAATAATATCAGTTATTGTTGTTTTCAAAAGGTCAAAGATATTATGTATTTCCCTGTATTTTTCATGTTTTTTTTCATTTCTTTGAAGGATTAATTTAAAATTTTCTTCTGAAAGTTTATTCATCATATAATCGACACGTAAATTTTGATTTCTATCTTCACGATTTCGAATAGCATATCTATGCATTGTAACTCCTTCTATATGAATAGCATTTTGAACCAAGTGCATTATTAAGTCCGCGCAACTATTTGATAATGGATGCGCATTGTGTTTAAACAATAATAAACTACGTGTGGTTGTAAATAATGTATAGTTTAGTCGGTTATGTTGGCATGGATTATCTACTTGATTATTAGGAACATCATTTCCATTTCGGCGAGCCCATTCATAATAATGTGGGTTTAAACCCGCTCGTTCAATAGCTCCTGTTATCCAATTGAACCCAGTGTTACATTTTGTACACCACATATGGTTACAACCTGATATTCTAAAAATTCCCGCGCGACAACTAGGACAAGGTTTTGTATCGTTTGATAATAATCGAACACTAGCTACTGTTTCTGGATTACAAACATGTTCAACATCACGATTAAGACCTTTTATCTCGTGACATTGTGGGCAAGACCATTTTTCACATAGTCCGCATTTCCATTGGGTACTAAGAAATCCACGACAATCATTATCTGGACAAGCACGAATAAATTCGGCACGTTGTCTTTGCGGCTGTTCTGGTTGTGGCCGTCCATAAGGATTACGATTTAATGATTCCTGATATAATGCTTCACGTTCATTTTGAAGTTCAGATAATCTATATCTTAATTGTCCTATTTTTTCTTTTAGTTCGCGTTTGTTGTATTTTTTTATTTCAATATTATTACAATTAGTACGCACTGTTTCTAATTGTTGTTGCCATATTCTTAGCTGTACCCAATATTCTGGTAGATGCTTCGGAATATTACTTACGAAATTTACAATGGGAGAGTATTTTATAGAGCAATTTTGGAAATCCAACATTGCTAATTTATGATATATTTCCTTTATTTCATTATCAATCTTTTGAGGTCTTAATAATCGTTCCACTATTGGTTGTGTGGCTGGCATCAATGAACGTTCGATATCAAATAGTATTTCCTCACGCTTTTTCTTTAATTTTTTACTAAGAAATACATCTGAAAATGACTTAGCAATGAACTGACGTGTCCATTCACGATTACATGGAGGATTCATACATTTGCTTGTAGTTCCGTCAAGTATATATGTTTCGCAACATTTACGACAAGCTGTAAATTCACAATATGGGCAACAAACTGATTTTCTTATAGTTGAATTCAAATTATTATCACAAATTACGCATACTTCTGACATATTTTTTATTAATATACATTACATGACAAATTACTTTTAATTTGTTTTCAAAGAATAATAAAATAAATAAATTGTGTAAAACTATGTAATTTTTACATAGTTTTACTCTTCGAAAATAAAAATTTGCAAAATAAAGTAGGGTCAACTTTTCAAAATTGGACATTTTAAAAATGTCCATTTTTCAAAAATGGCGATCAAGAATTTGCAAAAAAGTGATTTTGCTCGAAGATGCTTTGAAACGCGATATTTTCAAGAAAATATGACTGCATAAACTTTTAAATAATTTTATGCGTAAAACCAAAAAGGGTTTTTTCTGGTTCAAATATATAGAATGAATTTAGAACAAATTTTACCCCAAAAAACCCCAATATATTTTTGTGAAAAATGCGCATTTGTATCGAGCAATCGTAAAGACTATGGACGACATCTACTCACTCGAAAACATATTTTAAATGCCGAATTGAACCAAATTGAACCGAAATTACCCCAAAAAACCCTAGACCATAAATGTAGTCAATGTAATAAAGTATACTCTAATAAAAGTAGCCTATGGTATCATAAAAAGAAATGTACTATAACAAACCAAGAACATTGTAATAATTCAATAAATACGGTTACACCTGAATTGTTCATAGAAATACTAAAAGAAAGTAAAGAAATACAAAATGTTCTCATTGAACAAAACAAAGAATTACAAAACAAAATATTAGAACAAAACGCAGAACATCATAAACAAATTATAGAACTGGCTAAGAATCAATCTGTTACAAACAATACTATTAACAATACTACAAACAATACTCAATTCAATTTACAATTCTTTTTGAACGAAACATGTAAAAACGCTATGAATATTGCTGATTTTATTAATTCATTACAAGTTCAAATAACAGACTTAGAAAAAACAGGCCGACTAGGTTATGTAGAAGGAATCAGTGGTATATTTTTAAGAGGACTTCGAGAACTTGATTATACAATGCGCCCTATACATTGTACTGATTTAAAAAGAGAAATCGTATATGTGAAAGATGAAAATTCATGGGAAAAAGATGACGACGAAAATGCCAAATTGAAATTAGCAATACAAAGAGTCGCACGTAAAAACATGAGAACCTTACCAAAATGGCAACAAGAAAATCCGGATTTCAGAATATTAGATACCAAAGAGAACGATGATTATTTGAAAATAGCATTGAATTCAATGGGAGGTCAAAATGAACAAGAACACGAAAAATACATAGATAAAATAATTCGAAATGTTCTCAAAGAGGTAGTAATTGATAAAAAATAATCAATATTATATGATACTATAAAATCATATAATATATACTATAGAACATTCACTTGACCATCGTTATCGTTCTCGATATTATTATTATCAACAGTGTCATGAACAATTGGTAACGTTTTCGATATTTTAGGTTTTATATTATGTTGTTGTAAATAATACAATCCCCAATGAGGTAAATTAATAGCACAATTCATAATGGAATTATAGGTGATTCCAGTAACTAACGTATCTGCATCACCTGAATAACTGATACTATACCACCAATATGGAGGAACATATAATAAATATCCAGCATTGACATCGAATTCTAAGAACCGCATCTTATCCATTTCATGTAAATATTTTTGCTGTGTTTTCCATACATTTACCGGGGAACGAAATTCATAATTTTCATAATCTTTCACAGGATACAAATATTTTTTACTTTTCCATGGAGTCATTTTTACTTTTATTTTACCGGAATTTACAAGTATAAAATGGCGATAATTTGTATGATATCTTAGAGGAGTACATACACCTTTCGAACCGAAATTAATATCATATTTGGTAATTACTGTCATAGTTGGTTTCAAATAAGAATCGTTAGTATGATAATATTTTGATAAACCAGCATCAGATACAAAATTATCATTGTTCTCTGTGAAATAATTAGAATGTGTATCACTATGCGTCAAATTAATCAAACTTTGAATAGGTAGCATAACATAGTCGATTTGATTGTTTTCTTTCAAATAATCGCTCGCTTCTTTTACCTTGATGTCCGCATTTGACGTAATATTTTTAATAGTATCATAATTGATATTTTCAAAATATTCCGGATTTACGCTTTGATAATCAAACAAAACCGGCTGTTTCAAATCACATACCTCTTGTAAATTCGTATTGGTAGAATAATCCATTTCATATATCTCCAATTCTTCACTACGTTTCAGCTGGTGGATAATATGAATATATAAAAACAATATGAACAAAAAAATAAATATAGTAGTTAAAACATTCATTTTTTCCGCAAAACAGTATATAGTATAGTATATGATGTTTTTGTATTATATACAAACGAATGTTATTTAATTAGTTCTTTCATTTACGTGATTAATATAAAATAAAAAAACGAATACTATTATTATAACAGCCAAAACAATAAGTGTTATATCCATAAAATATACGATAATATTTGAAATACATGATTTTAGTTTTATATTTGTTTTTTATATATTTTATTCATTATCATTTATTTTTGGTGCTAAATAAAAAGTGATTTTTGTATGTTCATCACCAAGATAATAAATAATTTTCATAGGATAATTATCAGTAAGATGTATTTCCATATCTTTTGCTATTTTATTGAACATACAAATATTATGTAATAAAGCTAAACTAAATGATAGACGTAGTGTTTCACCTTCGTTTATGGAAAATGATGTCAAATCGTCAATATTTATATCAACCGTCATTTTACCGGATTCAACACTATTCGATTCAAGAATGATTTTTTCTTCAGTACAATTGACCTCTATAGTATCACTGAATAGTTTCAATTGTGATATAATATTGGCAAATGTAACGGACTGTATAGAAAATTCGGCTTGACTATCAAATTCAGGAATACCGAGAATATCGGTATCTAAATCAATTAATGGAATTTCGAAATGTTTGTCAAATATGGTTTTGTTTTCACATACAAAATTAACAAACAACTTATCAGTATCGTCTGTATTGAAAACAATATTCGTATCCTGGATTTTATCCCTTGTATTCAAAATTTTATATAATAGTGTAGAACTGACACCGATCAACATTGTACCTGGTTTGTTGTGTTCATATATATCAAACCACGTGTTTGGAATGGATATTTCGAATATGGATACCCTTGCCGAATCCATAGATTGGATATACATTCGTTCTTTTTCAAACATAATATTTATATGTTCAGAAAACAGTTTTATATGCTGGAATAGTCCAGCAAAACATTCCGATTTTTGTTGATTTCTAATTACGATGTTCATTGTATTGTAGTATAATAAATTTCGTTTTTATATTTATTATATTATTTATAATCAATTTTTCTATATCAATGATTTTTTGTTTCTTCGGTTTATCTTTCTGGATTTTCTGGATTTTTTTTGATTTTTAGTTTTTCCGCCTTTTATAGGTTTTGATGATTCTTCTTTTTGATCTTTTAGATCTTTAGATGATTCTTCTTTTAGATCTTTAGATGATTCTTCTTTTTGATCTTTTAGATCTTTAAGAAATATGGAATATGATTTTGGATCTCCAATATATCCCATAATTTCGTTCACCGCAGCTGTATCAATTATTTTTTTGGGATTTGTAGGCGTACCATCACCGACAAGTTTTTGTCCAATAGCATTGCCTATTTTTTCAGCATTATAAATACTTATATTGGTATTTTTATCTGGTATCCATTCCAGTTGGTCATTGAAACCTAATTTTGTAAAAAAAGTAGGTTTGAATTGTCCTAATGTATTAAGGTGTTTCCATTTTTTTTTTTCTTCAGTATAATTTTTTATAGCGCTTCTGTCGATAAATAGTCTTACTTTATTATTTTTGTTTTCTTTTTTTTCATTTATAAGAGATACTATTCTAATAATTTCATTGAATAATTCATTGTAATTATCATAATTATTTTCATTATTATCAGCACGAATATAATCAATTATAATTTTTCTATTTTCATTATAATCATCTCGAACGCCATAGAATTTTATATAACGTTCCAATAATTTTTTGTTTTTATGAACATCATTGTTATTATCATGGTTACTATCATCATAATCTGATAATTTATAATATATTCTTATCCTCTCATCAGAAAAACGTTCAATTATCTCTCCTCCGTCAAAATTATTTTCTTTTATGTTAAGTTCTTTTTCATTAATTTTAAGACTTTCTATAAGATAGTATAACCAATAAGAATACTTACTTTCATTTGGTCCTCTTAATTCTGTTGGTAATCCAGGAGCAGACAAATGTTGTTTGACTCGAGGATACTTAATAATGAATCTACTCATTATATAAATTATATATAAAATATTATACAAAAGATGGTTATAAACGGAATTAATTAACGGTGTAAAATATCTAAATTGATACTGCTGATGCCATTTTCTGATTTGTCAATTCAATACTATTTGTGAATAAATTACAAAGGAGCGAATCACTTTCATTTTTATTGTACAAAGTAATTTTGTTACGCACAATGGGATCAATAAAAGGAAGAATAATTCTAGAGATTGAATCAATCATATTGGGTGAATTATAGACAATCAATTTTGATAAATTTATAGAATAACGTGTATTGCTACGTAGACATTCATTACAGAATATTTGAATAATATCTTTGTATCGTTCACATGCGGAAACCGTAAATGAATTCAAATTGATATGAATTTCGAATTTACCATGTTCAGAAATTTTATGACGACACATCAATAACGCATGACTGACAATTTGATTATAATTTTCAGGCGTAGCATACATTTTGAAAATGGTATAATCAAAAAACACTATGTTTGAATTTTGTATGCAATAAATAGTTTTGTCTATTATTTGTTCTAATCCAATAGAATTACAAATAGTAGTAGCACATTCCATTTTTTGTTTATTTTTGAAAAACACGTTTCTGCCAGTATCGGAATAATATTGATTTCGTAAATTAGTTAATTTATTTATAAATTCCGTTTCATTATTTTTTTCCATTCTATATTTTAATTATCTATTACAGTAATTAAAATATAATTTTATATTTTTTTGATAATATTAATTTATTTTTGGATTTTACAGGTCATTAAATCCGGATTTTACTAAGTTTCTCAATTCGTCATTTTCCTCACTGAGAAAAATATTCGGTTGATTATCATTTTCTGTTATTTCAATCGGTTCTAGATTTTCCATATCAATATTCAATTCATCGTTAGATTGTTGGTTTGTACCTAAATCCGAAAAAATTTGAATTCTTTCTTCTAATAAAGCTTTGTTGACGTCCATAGTATATGTTTGTAATTTGAGAACAGTATCTTTTAATATTGACAATTCCTCTGCTAAAACCTCAAATCGATGACTGAATTCTTCTACTAATTGTTCAAATGCGTTTTCTGGTAATGTGTTTGGTAATGGTGTTTGAATATTATTTTCAAATTTGACTTGGTTTGAATTTTCTTTGGATTCTTTTACAAATGTTTCTAAATTAATTAATCTTCTATCAATTAGGGCAATTACCTGTGGTAATGTGAGTCCTGGGGCATTCATATTAGTCGATGAACCAAGTGATTGTTGTTGATTTGGCTGTACACTTCTCTGTTGTTGTTGTTGTTGTTGTTGTTGTTGTTGTTGTTGATTTGGCTGTACACTTCTCTGTTGTTGTTGTTGAATCGACAGTGGTGGATTTGCTCTACGTTTAATAGCTGCTGCGTTTGATTGACTCATAAAAGAAACAATAATATATTATAATTATTGAAATCTCTAAATAATTATAAACGTAAATATATTTATGCCGTCATTTCCATCTTTAATTTTTCGTGTGACTTGTATGGAGAAATCCACTCGATATCAGTAACATTATAATAATTAATATCATTGTATTTCTGCTTTATATTAATTTTAGGAAATGGAAAAGGGGGTTTTTGAATTTGTATGCGTAAAGTATCAATATGGTCCTCGTATATATGCGCGTTGCCTAAAAAATATACAAAATCTTCGGCTTCTAAATCACAATGTTTCGCTAGAATATGTGTTAAGAAAGAATAAGATGCGATATTGAAAGGCACGCCTAACCCTACGTCACCACTACGTTGATACAATGCGCATGATAAATATTTTTTATCTCTAACATTGAATTGACATAAAATATGACATGGCGGAAGGGCCATTTTGTCTATTTGACATGGATTCCAAGCGGACATTATCAAACGTCTGGATGTTTTGCCATCATCACTTTTCAATTCATTGATAATATTTTGTAATTGGTCAATTCCTTTGCCCTCATAATCATCATGATAATTTGTATATGGTGCGTTAAAATGTCTCCATTGATGTCCATATACAGGTCCCAAATCGTTTACCTCATTGTTATATAACCCTCGACTATCCAAAAATTCTCTGGACGCATTCGCGTCCCATATATGGACATTTTGGTCATTTAATAATGTATTATCCGTTTTACCGCGAATAAACCACATTAGTTCATTGAAACATGTTTTCCACGCAACACGTTTTGTAGTTAATAATGGCAAATTTCCATCTTTTAATGAGAACCTCATAGAATATCCAAAAATCGATTTTATGACACCATTTCTGCCGGTTTCAAGAGAACCCTTTTCTAATATATAGTTGATTAATTGTAGGTATTGATTTTCTTGGTGGTTCTCAATGTTCTCAGTATTATCAATAATATTTTCCATTATAATAAAATATAAAAAGTTTTATTTATTATAATTATTCGAAATATATATTATCATAAATAAATAAATCGATGATACCTGATTGTACTCTTTCAACAGGGTGTTTTTGTGTATATCGAGAACATGAGAATACAAGAACATTGGAAGAAACGATAGTTTCCACACAAATGTTGATGTCGATCCCTGTGTATTTGGTAATTTATGGAGATAAAAAAACAATACCATTATTGAAAAAACAACGAGAACAATATGGTTTGATGAATATATCAGTTTTTATAGAAATCGAGAAGGAACGCTTATGGTCATTTCAATATTTGGAAAAAGTAATAGAAAATCGAGAACATTATTTCCCATCAAAGGATTCGAGAACAACACCAGAGTCACATTTAATAACATGTAATAAATTCGATTTTGTATTGAATACAATGAATATGAATCCATTCAATACAACAAAATTTGGCTGGGTAGATAGTTTTTTAGGGAAAGATAATATCAAGATATGCGAGAACTATGAATCGAATATTTTACCTTGGATTTTATCCAATATCACAGATAAATTTCATATTCAGGTTCTCAATGTTTGTGATAAAAAATATAAAAACCCTGAGAACAAACGAGAATATTATAGTAAATATCAATGGGTAGTATGTGGTGGTTTTTTTACATGTGGAGAAACCATTGGAAGGTCAATTTTGAACCGAATAAAAGAGATTTTTATAGAAACCACTCAAAATGGTTATGGCCATGGAGAAGAAATGTTTTATTTGGAAGTTCTCGATGAATTCTATGATGATATACACCGAAGTTACGGAGATTATGGACAAATATGGAATAATTTTATAAGACCTACTCGTAATATTCATTATATTTATTATTTTATTTTGAAAAATTATCTGAATTTTGAATATTATAAAGAAGCGTTGGAATGTAGTAAAACACTATTACGAGAAATCGAGTCACATAATATCTATGTTATTCCAAATATGTATATGAATATATTATTTGATTATTTTATTTCAATGTATTATGAAAAACCTATAGAATGTAAGCAAATTTTACAACACATCGAGAACATATGTTCTCAAAATACGATTTTAAAAATGGAATTTGAGAACGAAAAATGGAGAATAGAATGGTATATTGGGTCAATTCGAGAAGTATTTGGTTAGTATTGTTATTTTGTTCTTTTACTAAAAAATTTATTCAAAATCGGATAAAAACCATACACCCAGAAAAAACTAGTAATTAGAATAGTAATTAATAAGGTTTCGTGATTAACGTTCAATTTATATTCTGTACGTAAATAATATCTAAATGTATAGTATAAAATAGTCAAAATAAAAGGTATAAACGAAATTATCAATACAACTGTTTTATTATATTTCATATAATATAATAAAATAAAAAATACAAAATCGAAAAATCTAGAATGCGGAACCAAAAGAACCACCGAGAACACCATTAGCAGCCATAGGACCCATCGACATCATGCCGAAGTCATTTCCGCCACCGCCACGTCCAGGCATCATATGGTCATATGATTCCATTACACTATTTTGACGAGTAGTGGCAACTGGTGCTGGTGGAAAAGCACCTTGTTGAACCATATTATTATCTAAATAATCAGCTTGACTAGGAGCATGTCTGGAAACGGGTTGGCTAACTCGAACACCTTGTTTCACATTTTCTTTTTTGTTGCCACTAGAACCATTCCATAGTTCATTGATGCGATCTACTAAAATATTTACTTTGATACCTAATTTAGATTGGATACTCAATACAATTATTAAAAATCCTAAAATAACATTAGTCAAAGTAAGATTTTCATATTTGAAACCACTATAAGTAGGAATATAAGTAATAACACGATGAATAATAATAATTCCAGCGAAAATCACCACAAGTTGTATGAAAATTTCGACTAAAAGTTCTAGACTGGACTTGTCAGGGTCGGCTTCTGGAATGAATCTTTGAATTGATTTGTTTAATATAACAACTGGAACTAATGCCATAAGAACATATTGTAAAACATTGAAAACTTCTGCTTTTCCCTCTTCAGTTGTACAGAATACATGGGAAAGGAAAGTTTTTTTTGTAATATCATTTTCTCCTCCAATCATTAATCCTCCTCCAAGTATTTCCATTTATATTTTCAATATATAGAGAACCATTAGAAAAAATAATAATATCAATATTTTTTGATTATGTATTATTGTTAAAAATATCCATCGAATTGACTAATTCCATTTTTCGCATAGATTGTTCAAAAGCATTTTCTTTTTCTAAATTGGCGAAAAGATAATCCGTGTTTGGACTCTGTTCGTTTTTTTTTATTTGTTTGTATATTAGATTTATTTTTTCAACAACGGATTGTACCATTGGTTTATTCGGCATAAGTTCTATCGAATTGTCTACTGGTTCAGTCAAAAGAGCAACCGCGAAATAAAGCAAATATCTACGTTTTTTAGCGGCAGCGGTGGTATATTTTATACAAAATAATTCATGAATCGATTTCATAATAGCAATAATGAATTGGTTGTTCAAAATACTACAATAATGAAATAACGTATCCCATACTAACCATACCACATCTTTTTGGAATTTTTTATCGACGGGTACATAATTTCGATGTTCACAATGACATGGTTCTTTACGTTTTTTACATATCAATTCAAAATCGACCATCCATTCAATCCAATAACATGCGTTCAACATATTATGTTTGTCCGCAGATATATTATATGCGAATTCATTGATAGCAATAAATAATTCTTTTGGGTCTTTTGGTTTGAATATATCTTCAACATATTTGACATTCGGTGCTTTTAATCGTTCAGTCATTTGAGTAATATCGTATTCTTCTACACGATTTATTTTTATTGGTTCAAAACTATGTTTTTTGTTCGATAGAGTGATAACCGAAACTACTTCAGCGAATAATTTGCGAATAGTAGGATGATTTCGTAATTGTAATTCCGAAATATATTGTCCTTGACCGATGATATTTCGGAATATTTCAAACCGTTTTTCTAAATAGATTACCATTTTTGGATTACCTAAATGAATGTGTTTTCCAGTATAATGGAGAATAATATCCCATACTTCTGCGAAATGTCCAGCACAAACTAGTTCAGCACACCAATAACATGCTGGTTCTATTTTTCCTTTTTTCATGTTTTCTATGAATTGTTTTCTAACGTCGGGCTTTTTAAAATTTGAAAATGTGATACCTCTAAATTGTGGTTGTGTTCTAATATCATTGATTTCTGTGTTATCATTTACTTTGGACATTTTTTCATTACTCATTTTTGATTACTATAAATTGTTAATTTTTATATCAATATAAAAATAATATTCAATAATAACACATAATAACTATAACAACCATAATGGTCTATAGAATACGTGTATTTTCCGATTTTTGTACTTCTACTAATTGTAAAGAAGCAATGGAGCGAATTAATGAAGTACACAAAATGACAAATTATGGTAAAGACAAAGAGATTTATATTACAGACCAAGATGATTATACACATGTAATTATAATGAACAAAGCAATGCCAAATATTAAACCTGATATTCCTAAGAGAAATGTAATTGGATTAGCGTTTGAACCACCGGTTCATTTAAGAATGACACAAGAGTTTGTAGATTATGCTAAGAAATATATTAGTAAATATTTCATAGGGGAAAAGAATGGATTACCAGAACCATTTATTGAACACTATAGTTATATGTGGCATATAACACCATTGAAACATATTCCAATAAAAAATAAGTCAATGTCTATAATGATAAGTGAAAAAATAGGAGAACATTCTTTACCTGGTAATAATTACAGACATACATTAGTAAAAGAAATTTTGAAAACCAATTTGCCAATTGATATATACGGTCGTGGTTGTAGATATTATACAAATATAAATGACGCTAGATTAAAGGGAGATTTCGATGATTTGGAACCTTATGAAAATTATGATTTTCATATTTGTATAGAAAATTGTGAAACAAACGATTATGCGTCTGAGAAAATAACCAATGCGTTATTATGTTCTACTACACCCATTTATTTAGGATGTAGAAATATAAATCAATATTTTCCAGATAAGACAATAACATTATCTGGTGATTTAGGGCGTGATATGGGATTAATATGGTCAATTTTGAATAATCCTGGTTTATATAAAAAAACAATCGACCCTGAAACCATAAAAAATACAGTCCTTATATTAAGGAACATAGAATATGTTTTTTCATAAAAAATTGATATCAATGACAATATACTTGTTTGTCAATATCAATAATAGACTGTTATCAACCCGGATAAAACATATATTCGTTAGAATGGAAGAAACAAAAAATTCAATGACTAAAATAATGAAAGAAATTCAAAATCTACCATACTATAAAAACCACGCTGCGGCATCGGGTGCGGTTCATAATTTTGCTCAACATGAGGATGCTGTAGCCGCTGTATTTGATAATAATGGTCTAGCTCATTGGGTACCAAAGACTAACGAAAAACCATCTTCCGAAAAAGTATGGAGTTGGATCGATTATTCTATTAGAAATGAAAAACCAGAAACAGAATTGGTTACGCCGATGCCTGATTATTCATATATTTCACAACCATGTGGCACACACGATAGTCCAGATTTCTTAGTAAAATTAAATAAAAATATATTTTTAGGAATTGAATGTAAGTCAGCAGATGGTTATTTTCCAATGTATAATAGTGGTGGCATAAAACAGAATTTAATCTATGTATTTTGTTCAAAAAAAGTGAACGCAACAACCGTTTATGTTGGAAAAGATGTTTTATCGGTGGAACAACAAAAAATAATAGACGAATTGATATCGAAACAACGATTATTAGAAAAAGAATACAATGATAAATTAAAGGCAATCGATGTTCATCATCGCGGTGTGAGTTATTATACAAGACCCATGATACAACAGTCAGGTGGAGCAGAATATACTAATTATTTTACACACGCGGAACGAGGTCAATGCGAAGCGAATGTATATAGTTTTATAGATAGCATCATCGAAAATAATTACGGTAAAGTAGAAATGGAATAAAAATTTATCAAACAAAATAATCAATCAAGTAATCAAAAAAAAAAGAAACAAAAGAAAAATATTATGGTTTTAATCCATACTATTTTTTTATATAATATTATACAATCTTATACAAATATTGGAAATAAGGTTTCTAATTCAGTTTTCGACAAC
>Ga0209400_1000078_pt1 | contig 82933 bp, 79 predicted proteins | sample M_130807_EF_Meta_FD_187313 | JGI IMG/M metagenome (GOLD analysis project Ga0209400, IMG submission 187313) | Freshwater microbial communities from Lake Montjoie, Canada to study carbon cycling - M_130807_EF_MetaG (SPAdes) (version 2) | ecosystem: Environmental > Aquatic > Freshwater > Lake...
AAAAAACAAAACAAAACAAAACAAAACAAAACAAAACAAAAAAACAAAACAAAACAAAACAAAACAAAACAAAACAAAAAAACAAAACAAAGAAAAATATAAAAAAAATTGAAATGCTTTTTTATATTTTTATCAAATCCAAAAATCAATCAACACACATTAAATATGCAAGAAGTTCCCAGAGAGAATTTGGTTCCAGGTAAGGAGTATTATATAGAAAATCCTATTTATCGTCTAAAAAGGATTGCGAAATTTGATAAATTACTAATATACGATGGGGGTTCCAAGTGGTGGGCATGTTTTAATAATGTAAGGGAAATAAAATACAAAAATTATCCGACCCATGGTTATTCCAATGGTATTATGGGTTATAATTGTAAATTCTATGAAATTGTTAGCCGTGAAGTTCAAAAAAACATGGAGAACCGAGCTTATAATAGGGTATTGTTAGACCTTGTTAAGGATGAGTATTTTAAACCCGTTGAAGTTATCTAATCATACCATAATAAAAATAAAAAAAATTGAAATGCTTTTTATATTTTTTTTATTGAAATCCAAAATCAATTCATTAAAGATGCAAGAAGTAGAACGAGAGAATTTGGTTCCTGGAAAGGAGTATTATTTGCAATGCTTTTGTCGTGGTTGCGTACCCCCAAATAAGCCATATATAATGATTGCGAAATTTGAAAAATTAGAAAAGCCCGAGTCCACACACACGAACCCTGATTTCAAATGGGTTTGTGTTACTAATTTCAGAAAACCTGAAGAGATTAATGACAAGACAATCGGTCGTTGCTTGCAGCTGGATTGTCGTTGGTGGTTCTATGAAATCCCGCAACAAAATGAACTCAAATGTTTAATATTTACGAAATCAACGCGTTTAACTATTCTGTTAGATAGATATCCTCTTTCCAACATGGAAACTTTCTTCCAGGATTTTACTGTAGAACAATTGGATAAAATATATAGATATGGCTGCATTTCTAAAATGTTAGTATGGTGTAGCAAAGGATATGCAATGAATGTAATACAACCAATAATATTTGAATTAACACAACTTCCAGAACATATTATTATCAGAGAACTTACTAGTTATTGTTGGCCAAAAGGCGGATATAACAATTACTGGCAAAATAACAATACACAACCATCAAAAGAGGAGTATATTCGTAGTATTTCTGAATTCTGTAGAAACGTGCTTAAATATTCGCAAAACAATCAAGTATCCGATAAAACGGCAGCTCTATTCCTTTGCGAAGACTTGATTAAACCCCATAATGAAAATTTTATATACTTTTGTGAAAAGTTAGTGCATGATGTTATTGTGGGTTCTTTGATTATGCGTAATTCCTATCCATTTTCTGGGTAAAAAATTGAAATCTTTTATATTATATTATTTTATTTTAAAAACCAATCAACGCCATGCAAGAAATTCCTAGAGAGAATTTGGTTCCAGGCAAAGAGTATTATTTACAAAATTTTGAAAAGACGCATCAACCTCCACGAAAGCCGTATAAAATGATCGCAAAATTTGAAAAACTAACACCATCTTCTGGTTTCAACAATTATTTCAACTGGGCGTGTTTTACCAATTTCAGAAATATTAAACGTGCAGCTGATCCGACTTATATTCGCGACGTAGTGTTGAATCTTAATTGGAAATTCTATGAAATTTCTAGCCATGAAGTTCAAAAAAACATAGAAAAACGAGCCTATAATATGATTTTACAACAAATTGTTAAGGATGAGTATTTTACTCCGGTAGATGTTTTATAGTAATAAAAAATTGATTTAATTTTTGAGTTTTTTGATAAAACTAACAAACCCGATAAAACCAATAAAACATAAATCAAGGTCACAATAAAAAATGGAAGATTTTGTCAGACGATTACCAGAGGAAATTGAGGATAAAACCCGCGACTATGTGCTATCAGATTCAGTGAAACTCGCGCTTGTGCTGGATAAGCACCCGCTAACCAATGAATTATTCGCGGGTTTTACTAAAAAACAACTGGGCAAAGTGTATAGATTTGCTTGCCTAGACCATATTTTGCCGTGTTGGTTTTCTGGATATAACACCCCCCGCACAATACTGGAAAAAGTTTGGAGGTTGTTTCCAGAAAACGATCAAGGTGATCCATTGGTCTTCGCTGAACAATGTATACCCAATCCCGAAATAAATGAATATTGGCAGTATGGTAAAAAAATAGTTGAGCCAACCAATCAAATGTACATTGACGACATCGTAAAGTTTTGCAATCATATAATGGAATTCCCACGCCTATATAAAAACAAGCATCTTCAGAATTATTGCGATAAAATAGTCTACCAAATGATTATTTGCGTTCTTATTATTCGTGGGAAAAATAATACTAGTTTGATTTAGACCGGGTTCAAATAAACGTAATAAATAATGTTATAGTTTGATTTGTCGTATTTTATTTGAGACGTATAAGTGATTTTATTGAAATTGCAAATTTGACGCAGAACGGTTGTAAATGTATTATAAGCGAGTTTGCGTTCCAAATATTTTTGCTTTGACAAATGATAAAATGGCTTGCACTTCTCTAAAAATTCGCTAATTGAATTTGAAAACATTCCCTTCTTGTATGCATCATTATTAACGATGTAATATTTTTCAGTTTTGCTGCATATGCCGTTCAATAGTTCAAACAGCATCTCATTTGGGAATAGTTTTTTAAATGTCTGGTTTGACATTTTTATTGTGTATATTAAACACCAATACAAAAATAAAAACTAAAACCGAAATAAAACCCGAAATAAAACCGAAATAAAACCCGAAATAAAACCCAAAACTAATTTGAGAAATTAGAAATCAGGTTATTGGTGAATACAGCCAATTCTATTTCGTCTTCGTGAATATTATGGAATATTGTGATGTATTTGCAAATTAAAGGAACAATCATATATTTTTCATCTTCTGTTAAAATGGTCGTCGTTTTTATGAATAAAAAGTAGTTATCCAATATGTCCATGACGGAATAACCCTTGTCATAAATGGAATAAATTATATTGATGGCGCCGACCAAATTCCGTTGTTTCAAGCATTCGGTGTATTTATGAAATGAAAAGAAGCTTATATTCGTGCATACATTATTCACTAATTCAAACGTGATGGGCATGTTCAATAACTTGAATTTTTCCATGTAATTAATGAGTATTTTTACAGTATTCGTGCAAATGTCTAATATGAAGTTTTCAGCGTCTTCGCTTATATCTATGTTTTCGGCAATCTTTATTTTATTCATAATTTTTGCCAAGTTGTTTCTTTGCAAAGGCTTAATCTTAATGATAGTAAAACGCGATTGAAGGCTTTCAATAACCTTTTGTATGTTACTGCAAGACGAAATAAAATGCACATTATGACTAAACTTATCTATGCAATTTCTAAAAACCTGTTGGCTCTGTTCATTAATTAGATCAATGTCGTCCAAAATAACTATTTTCTTTTTATGTTTGACTATGGAACACGTCTGACAAAAAGTCTTTACATCATTTCGGTAATAATTAATACCCTGTTCCTTCAGACTATTTATATGAAGTACATTATCCGCATATTGTTTGTCAGTTAACCCCGCATAATACTCTCTTATAAGCGCATTTAAAATAGATGTTTTGCCGCAACCCATGTCGCCTATAAAAAGAATATTCAGGCTATCCATTTTAATGAGTGTATTCAATATTTGAACCATTTCTTCATCAACTTCAAAATCCTTGAAGTAAAGTGGTTGATATTTGTTAATAAATAGGTTGTGCTCCATAATAAATATATTCGTAAATTATTATTTAAGTTTATCTCAAATAATAATAATAAAAAATGTCCATGGAAGATTACTACCAAACGTTGGGTGTTTCTGAAACTGCGAGTTCAGATGAAATTAAAAAGGCTTATAGGTCTCTCTCTCTCAAGTACCATCCGGATAGAACCCAAGGAGATGTGGAGAAGGCGAATATATTTAAAAATGTGAATGCCGCTTATGAGATATTAAGCGACAATGAAAAAAGGCGCGAATATGACATGTCAAGAAAGAATCCTTTTATGAGAATGAATAGCTTTGGTGGAAACGGAGACCCGAATGTAAATATGAATAATATATTTGAGAGCATGTTTTTTGGCGGAATGCCCGGGATGTTCCCTGGAATGCATGGTGGTGTATTTCCGGGTGGATTTCCGGCTGGCCAAAATGTGCGAGTTTTTGTCAATGGAATGCCAGTGAATATGTCGCAAGGCGTGGAAAAGCCGGCGGCTATTGTTAAAACGATTCAAATCAGCATGGAGACTGTTTTAAATGGAGGAAAAATCCCGATTGATATTGATAGATGGGTTTTAGAGAATGGCACCAAGGTTTTTGAAAATGTAAAGGTTTATGTTGACATATTTAAAGGAATAGACAATAATGAAGTCCTTGTTTTGAAAGATCAGGGAAATAAGGTAAATGATACGTGCAAAGGAGACGTGAATGTTTTTATAAATATTGCTAATGATACGTGTTTTACTAGGCGCGGATTGGATTTGATAATGAAGAAGGAAATTTCTCTCAAGGAGTCTCTTTGTGGGTTCAGTTTTGAGATAAAATATGTAAATGGAAAGTCGTATACAATAAATAATGCTGCTGGAAATATAATCCCGCCGGAATATCTCAAAGTTATTCCTGGAATGGGATTAACGAGAGAACAACACACTGGAAACCTAATCATACACTTTCACGTAAAATTCCCGGAAACATTGACAAAGGAACAAACGGATGCTATTGGTAAGCTTTTGTGAAAAAATTGATAAGAAATAACAAGAAATAAATAAGAACCAATTCTTTTCTGAAATGACGAACGTTGGAAACGGTCAGTTTGATTTTATTGATGTATCCGATAGAATTATGTTCACAACTGCGCATTTTGCCATTAGCCTGCTGGAGCTTTGGGATTATATGAAAAAAGACCCGGGCGATGAAGGATACATGTTTTCCAACGACGACGAGGTTGCTAGGATAAGTGATAAAATTCTTTATTTGGGATATGATGGACATAGTGGTGCTTCGTTTGGATGTGTAATGAGAAGCATGCAATTTATTGCTATAAACGGATACGATTCTTTCAGAGAAAAATATATTGAATCTAACTCTTCATCTTCTCAAAGAATTTAATAATACAAAGGATAATACGCTCTTCTATAATAATAAGGTGAATAATAATTGTCGTAGTTGTAGTCGTAGTCATCGTATATGTAAATCGGATTATAACTTCTTCCTCCGTAGCTTCCTCCATAATAACCGCCGATGCCTCTTCCTCCAAGACCATGACCCAGTCCATAACCTCTTCCTCCTCCAAGGCCGTGGCCTCCACCTCCTCCGTGGCCTCCTCCTCCACCATGGCCTTCTACGACTTTTTTACTCAACGCAAATTTAACCAAGAATACCGCTAAAATAAATATAAATGCACAAAAAAATATTTTGTGTGTTTTGCTCGCCATATATATATTATTTGCGGTAAAAAATATAAAGAAATGTTGTGTGTATAACTTGGGGGGCAACGGGAGCCCGTATAAATTTTTGGGTAAAAAAATTAAGGGAAAGAATTCTGTGGCCCACTGGCGTAATTGGATTGGGCTTTTAATAAGCCCCCAGACAGCGCGTTGACCTTCTAAGTCAAAGGTTCCGAGTTCGAGTCTCGGGTGGGTTAAATGAAAATATTGTGAGCATAATAGGTGTGCCTCTTGAACACGGTTGGTTGTGTATTTGCTTTGTAAGCAAAAGGTCATGGGTTCGAGCCCCATAGGAGGCTAACAAATTTTAATCTTTATTTTTTGATAAAGATTAAAATACTTTTTAGGGATTAGATGCAATCTAGAAAAATAAAAAATATCTGAATAAAATATATCAATGGCTGGTCGTCCACACAGAGTTAGAAGCATACAATCCTATGTTAATCACAGTGACGCGAATAGCGGATTAAGCATGTTGAAAGCTGGAACACCAAATAAAGTTGGAAATACACAATGGACATGGTATCCTCAGAAAACACAATGCGCTCAAGGCCCACTAGATTTTGTCAACACACAAGCTTATTATAAGACGCTCAATTGGCAATTACTGGGGAACAATCGACCATCATTTGTGCCATCACCTCGCCAGGCTTACACGTCTTTCCCAGCTTCAAGATACCCATTGGGTGTGAGACCATCAACATTTAGCGGCAATTATAACGCCAATTAATCGTCGCAAGTGAGATCAATGACGACGTGAGAAACCTTTTCCAAGTTTACGCTAAGCAAAGGCAACCCTTTCTTGCAACCCGGACATTCATGAGACGCATCTTCTCTCGCAAAACCAGTGTCAGGATTCCACCAGCACTCTTGACAAATTTTGTGAGCTCTGTAACCGTTCTTCATAAGACATACACTTGGTTTAAATGATGGCGACGATTTTTCACACACACAGCACTTCATATTATAAATTACGTTTCGCAATTTATAATAAACAAATGTTTCAAAAATTTTAGACAATATTTTCTTCAACGTTTTCTTTTTCAGCCAAGGGAACCTTAGCACACAACAATGCGCAGCCACAATATATAATTGCAACGCCCACACAAATAACTATGCAAGCAATAGTTGCAAATAGGACTAATCCCCAAAATTCGGACATTCTTTTTTATTGTGAATTAATTTCTATAAAAAGTAATCAATTTTTTATTTTGTTTTTATTTTGTTTTTATTTTTTATTTTGTTTTTATTTTGTTTTTATTTTTTATTTTGTTTTTATTTTTGAAACCAGTTCAAAGCATAAATATTTGACCCGCCGCTTGATTGCAACCCAAGACGAGAGAAAGATTTGTTGCAAGGATACTCGGCAGTGCACACCGTGGAGTGAAGCATTTTTGCTCGCCTAGTCGCGATGCTAGACGCACCAACCCCCGCGCCAGGAACATATTTGTTATTAACATCCGCAGGCTGATTTGTAATTGCACCTAAAGAAAAATTGCGGCGACCACCAGCGCCTCCGCTGCGTTTATAATTAAAACCTCCACTACCAACCCAATAATTTCCGTTAGGCATTCCTTATATATTATACAAGATACAATTTCCAAAACCCCAAAATAAAACACAATAAACCAAAAAATAAAACACCAATAAAAATAACATAGAAATAGTAGCAATAAATATACTAGATTAGAACAGCATTGCAAATGGATTATTTGTTGATTTCAGATTATATGTGGTATTTTGGGCATATTTTAACAGGATGTTCGGTAATATTTACGCACGATAATTATTTTTTATCAGTTTCGTTGGTGGCTTTTGGACAATGCATTACCATGATCTCTAGACCCATCGGACGAATAAAAAATAATTATATAGAAGAACCCGTAAAAGAAGAGGAAAACCTCTAGATTTGGCTCAACCTTTAAGCCCATTCGCTTTGCTTAAAAGTAGAGGACTAGATTTTGGCTCAACCTTTTTCAAAGGTTGAATTAGGAGATCTTCCTCGTGGGAATCTCGGAGCAAACAAGATAAATTGAATTCTCAGTAATAATAATGTACTCCGTTCCACTCTTGTAAAACTTGGCAATAGGTGAAGTGTACTCATCCTCAGACTTGACCAACAACTTCTCGCCCGTCTCCTTAACGCCAACAAGGGCCTTCTTATCAAGGGACGCCGACCAATAATCCAACATAATGGGCTTATCTTCAACAACACCCAACTTCGCGGCGTGCTTTAAAGTAATGTCGCTGGGCAATCTATAGCTAGACGTTTCGGTTTTAGCTTGTTCGGTAGACATATTTATATTATAGAAATTTTATTGTCTTTAAATACTTATTAACACAATGTATTCGTATTTAAATGTTCTTTTATTATATTAAATATAACTAAATGGATTCTTCGGCTTCCAACTCAAACTCTAACTATTCTCTAAATAATTCGGAAAATTATAAAACAACTATAGCCGACAGTTGCGTTGAAATTGTTAATAAGTATTTCTCATTAACAAATGAATATTTAACTTTTATCATAGAGAATGCAAACTTCAAGAACGCTGAATATAAAAAATTTATAATTGAAAGAGGCCTTGAGACGATAACACATGTGTTCACCGTTTTACTATATTTCTCAAGAAACTTGGACCTTGCATATTATCACAGCCAAAAAGCCTTTTATTTTTATGTAGAATTTATAGGTCAAATATCCGAAGACAAGCATACCTTTTTACAGTTAAGCTCTCGTGATGCTTGCATGTTTGTTTATAAAAAAACCATATTTGAACTGAGCAACGATTCCAGAAAAAATGCAACCCCATTATCTGAAAATAATGTTGGCAAATTGGATATTTTAAATATGAATATTTCCATTATAAAGAGCTTAACCAGCGTTGTTTTAGAGAAAGATCATAAAATGACGAAGCAAATAGCAGTTGTTTGCAACGAAATATTAAAAACAAATTTAAGCAAATCTTGTTGTCAATTGATTGAAATGTTCGTCAAATCGTTGACAAGCGACATCCAAGTGGAAAAGTATTTTGAACTTATTCAACTATTTATTTCCAGATACTCAAAGATGAAGCCTGAGATGAAATATAACATCAGCGAAACAAAAATAAAAGAAAAGTTTGCAGATGCAGAAACGTTTAACAACAAGCTTAACGAGCCGTCGTCAACATTCGTTAAATGGATTTTAGCCTAGACCAAAAACCCAAAAAAAACAACGACAAAAACAATTATTGTCTCGTTATTGTATATAGATATGAATACACCTATATTTACTTTGACTCAAAATAAATATAATTACATGCAGGTTATAATTACAATCATTGGCGGATTCATTGGCGCCCTTATACCTAATAAATTGTCAAACATACCACACTTACTAATGTCAGTTATAATTGGATCATTACTAAGCAAAACAATTTACGGAGATTTTGACGTTGGATACAAATGGTCGGCCAGTGACATTTATTACTGGTTTATAACCATTGCGGAATCTCTAATTGGAGGTTTTATCGCACTTAGCGTAAAAAAATTATCAAAATAGACCCATTCCCAAATAAAAGACAATCTAATCTAAAACACAAAGCACTTAGACTTGAATGGAGATTTGAATCGTCTTGCGCCTCACCTTCTTTTTCTTATCTTTTGAAATCTTGTTATCACCGGCAATCAAACTCTGGTTAATCTTAGGAAATTCTTTTTCCAAGAGAATCTTCAAATACTCGTATATTACATAAAGCACATTTTCGTCGCACATCCCAACAATAAGAATGCTCCCCGTTCTGAAAATCATGAAGGAAACCTCCACGATTTTCTTATACTTGTTGCTATCTTTATCTTCCTTTGAAATTTGGCACCCTGTTTGTTCAGCGAGCTCTTCGTTATAATAAAACTTGCATTGAATCCCTGGATAAGAACAAGGATCGTATATGCATTGGATGTTGTATTTAAACTTAAGAATATCGTAGAGCGCTTCACGATTAATGTAGAACCCACAATTGAAATTGGAGTTAATCAATACCGTATCACTCTTTTGCAAATACCCGATGGGTTCATTAACATGCGGCTGCAAAGTGCTAATAATATTCGTCAACACAGCCTCAAATATCTTGTCATTTTGAATCCCAGGAATTTCAAGCTTTCCAGTGTTGAAAACCTTGACATGGAATTCCTTGAAAAGCTCGTCAATCTTAATACGCAATATCATAACAAAACAGTTGTAAAACGCGCTCTTCTTCTTGCAACGATAGCTCATAATATCCTTCTTGGAAATTCCAACGCTAATCTTTCTAATATCCTTGAATTTAATGCGACCATTGGGATTATTAATGCTTGTAATGATCTGCTCCTCATAAAATTCCTCCTTCTTCAAGTTTTCTTCATTTACGTCAAGCTCCTCTTGTGAAAGAGAATTAAACTTCATTTGCTTCTTAATTACACCATTTTTAGCAGTGGCGTATGGAATGACGGGAACTTTCCAAAACACCGTTTTCAAATCAATCTCCTTGTTTAAATAAGCGATTTTAGATTTAGTTGAAATGTATATCTCAGTTGCTTTAGGCACTTCCATAAGACCCATTTCGGAGACTATTTCTTCATTTTGACTCATGGAAGAAATATCATTATCATTGCCATTTAGACCAGGGTCACCATCGTCATCATAATCTGGTGATAGAAAGTTTTCCCATTCATCGTCTATAGTTAATGACATTGCAGCCATACCAATACTTCCAACTATAGCTTTATATTCTTTAAGCTCATTTATTTCAATTTTTATTTCATTAAAGTATCCCATATTATTTTCTAATAATATAGAAACAATGCTCGGTCATAAAGTGCGCATCATCCATGAAAGGAGTGAAATCGTGGCAATCCCGAAAAAGTTATCTACTAGCAAAAATAACATTAACGTTTACGATTTAAAGCAAAATTGCTTTGACCCCACAAAAAGTTCCCCACCGAATGAATTTATGATGAAACTCCGCCAAAGGATGAGCGTTTATGAATCCGAATCTTTAGACAATTACAGAAGGCATGAATGATTTGAGCCGAGACAACGAATAATTGACATAGTAAGAATTTTTAAAATCCTGATTATGCATAACATTTTCTATGAAATTCAAAAAATCGCCCGAAATAAGGTGTGTTTTATTGCGAATAATATAATTCAGAAAATCCTTGATTATATTTTTTTTATCAATATTGTAATTTATGCTAATGTTCTGAATGTGCGAATCTAAAACGGAAAGCTGTTCACGTTTCACCAGAAGAGTAAACAACTCATCCCATACGACTTCATCAATAATGTTGAATTTACTGTCAACTATGTTCTGATTTGACTGCATAAAATTTATCATACTTCTCATGTCAGAGCCATACAAACTTTGAATAAGCTTTATAGATTTTTCAGGCATATTTAATCCCTCTTTATCCGATATATTTTTCAAGAATGAAACAATGTCATTTTTCGGCAACTGATTAAAGCGCAATTTTAAAAACTCGTTTTGCAGACCTTCTTCAATCCTACTAATATAATTGCAAATGAGACAGAATCTAACAGAACTTGAGTAGTTTTGAATCAAGTAATGTAGTGCCTGTTGAGCGTTTTTTGTCATATAATCCACCTCATCCAGTATAACAAACTTCATACCCTTTCTAAAAAGAGTTTTTGAATTTACAAACTGGCTAATTTGATTGCGTATAATATCAACGCCGCGGTCATTTGATGCGTTTAGAGTAATCGTCAATTCAGAAGATTGTTGATTGTGTTTTTTATGATATTCGTTAATCAGAATCATAATACTTGACGTTTTTCCAGTGCCTGGCGGTCCATATAGCAACAAATGCGGAAAATACGACATTTCAATAATATTCTTCATAATTTTCTTGTTTAATGGGTCTAAAACGACGTCTTCAAAATTATTTGGCCTATAAGACTCAACCCATGGGATGCCGCTCATTTCATAAACTATATTAAAGTTTTTATATCCAATTCAAAATAAAATACATAAAATAACAAAACCACAAAAAAAAGGAAAAAAGGAAAAAAGGAAAAAAGAAAAAAGGAAAAAAGGAAAAAAGAAAAAAAGAAAAAATGAAAAAGAATTGAAATTTAATATTCAGAATATATTAATGGTAAAACACACAAATATGTCGCAAACGACGGAATCCGGGTCTCTAAAATTATTTTTGGGGCCCATGTTCTCCGGCAAAACGTCAAAGCTTCTTGAAATCTATAAGCAGTGCTCATTCTGCAACATTCCAGTGGCAGTCATTAATCATTCCTCCGATAATAGATATCACGAATCTATGCTTTCCACGCACGACAAAATAATGATACCATGCATTCAAACGCAAAACCTGAGAGACATTTGGGATGATCAATCTATTGAAAAGCCATTTAACGAAACTTCGGCGCATCATTTGAAGGTTAGGTGCGCAAAAGTTATCTTGATCAATGAAGGGCAATTCTTTCCTGATTTGCAAGACTGCGTTATAGACATGTTGAAAGAAAATAAGAAGGTTTATATTGCCGGGTTAGACGGTGATTTTGAAAGGAAAAAGTTCGGTCAAATTCTAGACCTAATTCCTCTTTGCGATGAAGTGACAAAATTGTCGTCATTGTGTTCTATGTGCAAAAATGGCGCACCAGGCATCTTCTCGCTTAGGTTGACAAAGGAGAAGCAACAGACTCTAGTTGGTTCTGACAATTATATACCAGTTTGCAGAACGTGTTACGAATCCAACTGATAGATTCAAGCGCGCCTTAAACAACTAAAAATCGGCATCTTTTTTCTAAAAACGCTAATATATTTATTAAAACCATTTAAATTAGTATTGTTAGAATAGGTATAGTATAAAATGAGTAAAGTTCAAACAACCGATGCTATAAAACCTAAACGCGGTCGTAGATCTAAAAAAGATATATTAGCCAGTCAAGAGTTAGCCAAGGCTAATGCAATTATCTCTCAAACTCAGACTCAGACTCAAACTCAGACCCAAGTTATTGTAGTTGATCAACCAATTGAATTGAAAATCTCAAATGAAATAAAGGATGAATCAGGTAAGTCAGATATTTTTTTACATGAAGAAATGGAAACAGAAACAGAAACAGAACCACAAGAAGAAAACGTTATTGTAAAACCACCTGCCAAAAAGCGGGGAAGAAAGCCCAAGGGTGGAAAAATTATTCAACCAGCTCTTCCGCTCACAGAGCATAAAGAGAATAAGCCAAATATTATTTTGCATTTGAAGTGTTCTTTAAAGGATTTGCAAACCAGTGGTGATTATAATTCCAATTTTACCTGCGCTAATATTGAATCCTTCCAATTTGCAGGGGCCAACGAATTGTCTTACGAAATTATCTCAAAACCTTCGCAAGTAAATGATTCAACAACGATTGAATCTTTACCCACAAACAACAACAACAGCGCCCCATCTTATAATGAAATCCAAGAAAGCGAGATTTGTGAAACAAAGGAAATCTGGAGAAAATTGAAGACCCTTGAGCACAATCTTCACATTAACAACATTTCGGATAAGAAGTCGGCGTGTTTTTGGTGCTCCCACGATTTTGATAATCCTCCAATTTATATTCCAAAGCATTTTATAAAGGATTCATATCACGTTTATGGTTGTTTCTGCACACCCGAATGTGCGGTGGCTCATTTAATGGAGGAAAATATTGATAGTTCAACCAAGTTTGAGCGTTATTATTTATTGAATCACATTTATTCCAAGATTTATCAGTTTAAGAAGAACATTAAGCCTGCACCCAATCCACATTATATGTTGGACAAATATTACGGCAATTTGACGATCCAGGAGTATCGCGCTTTATTGAAATCGGAAAGACTATTTTTAATCGTGGATAAGCCCTTAACGCGAATACTGCCAGAATTCCACGAAGACAACGACGATTTTATACTGAATAATAAGATTATTCCATCAAACAACTTTCAACTGAAAAAGCGTCTGCAAAAAAAACAACAGACCAAAAATAATATCGTAAATGAAAAATTCGGAATGGCTTCAACGTAAATAATTATAAATTAAATTTTAATATATAATTATATAAATGGATTATTTTAATGGTGATGAAATAAATGATTTTTATAAACAAAAACAAATGCACGAAGATAACGTTCCTTTTAGAGAACATACCATAAATAATAATAAAAATCTCACAGCAAATAAAACTTACAAGGTTTTGGTGAATGTTCAACATCCGTACGTAGAAATTAATAAAAATGGTATACATTCAGGATTAATATACGAAGCTTGGGATAAAATAAAAAATCAAATGCCAGAATATAATTTTGAAGAAACCTTTTATAAATCTAAAAATAATAGCGAATTAATAGAAAAAATTAATAATGAAAATTATGATTTAGGTGTAGGTTGTATCGCGAGTAGTTTTGACAGAGTTCAAAAGGTATTTATAACTAGACCGATGCTGATGAACAGATGCGTTGTTTTATATAAGGACAAACACACGTATATTAAAGCGGTTATAAAGTTTTTTTTTATGTATTTTATTCCATTTTTTGTAGGAATATTAATGGTTGCTGTAATACTTGGGTTTATTATGGCTAAAACATCTCACCAAAAATTAAAAACTTCAAAAATCGTCGCATTAACAGCTGCGTCTTTTTTTGGTTCTAAAGGTGAATTATTTAGATCTATTACTATGAATGTTTATAGTGTATCAATAATATTATTAATATTAATTATTTCAACATTTGCGTTGCAATTGTTACAAGCTATTATTACAAATATATTAGCTCAAGCTTATAATGAAAGCGAACTTACTCGTGAAAAATTGCCAAATGCAAAAATTATTGGAATTAGAGGAAGTAATGTTCCAGGATTAATTGAAACTAATTATGGAAGTAAAATTATTTATTCAGAAGATAGTTTGGAAGATACTTTAAAAAAATATTTGGAAAATGACAAATATGTGGATGGAGTAATTGCAAATAGTGCGGAGGCACTATATTATGCTCCAAAATACGGATTAAAAATAACACATCAATATTTTACATTAAATGAACACGGGTGGGCTGTTAATTTTAAAACCCCCGAATTGTTACAGCCATTAAATGAGGCAATTAGAAAGGTATTAGACACAGATACCATGCACAATTTGTGTAAATCACATTTGGGAAATGACGAAGCTTATATGTGTGCTTTTTAATTTCAAAAAGTTTTATCTCGCGTTATTTGCTTCTATTTCTCCTTTTAATTTTTCTTGCTGTTTTACATTATAATCCTTCATAGAGTCGTCTAATTTTGAACGTAGTTGACGGTAGATCTCCTGATTGAGGGATTTTTTCGCGCTAGGTTTTTTATCTGGGATTCCCATATAAGCTTTAATAACTTTTATGGGGTCGTCTCCGAGTTCTGCCAATTTTTCTCTCGCGATTTCTTCCGTGTAATCAGTCTGTCTTAATATCATTTGAATCTTTTCGGAAACGTCAGATTCACATGTTATAGTAATATTATCCATGTTATACATATTGAATAAATATTTTTTAAATCATATTAAACGAATTTCGCTAATATAAAGTATCCAATAGCCATGTCGCAACTGCCAACCATAATTGATATACAACCGATTTTAAATGACGTGAGTTCTGTTATTAAAAAGGGAATATACGATTTAATGTATGAATATAACAACACGCATTTAACCAGGGAACTAGAAAAGTGTCGGGTTGAGATGGAGTATTATAAAACTGAACTAGAAAATCTGAAGAAGAACCGATCTAAATTGAATATTTCCAAGGAGAACATTTCACTGAATATTGAAGAAGTTTCTGATACACAGAGCGTTGATGGCGACTGCACTGTAGAAAAGATTTTATTGCAAAACGAGATTACTTCAAAGAATGTGAGGGTTCCAAAAAGCGATTCTGAATCTAGCGAAGAAAGCGAAGCCGACGGTTCAGAAAGCGAAGCCGACGGTTCAGAAAGCGAAGCAGAAGAAGAAAGCGAAGAAGAAGCAAGCGAAGCAGAAGAAGAAGAGGAAGAAGGCGAAGCCGACGGTTCAGAAGGCGAAGCCGACGGTTCAGAAGGCGAAGAACAAGAAGAAGAAGGCGAAGCCGACGGTTCAGAAGAAGAAGAAGCCGACGGTTCAGAAGAAGAAGAAGAACAAGAAGAAGAAGAAGAAGAAGAAGCAGAAGAAGGCGAAGAAGAAGAGGAAGAAGAAGAAGAGGAAGAGGAAGAAGGCGAAGCCGAGGAAGAAGGCGAAGCCGAAGAGGAAGAAGGCGAAGTAGAAGAAGAACAAGAAGAGGAAGAAATGGACACTGAGAATGAAGAAGGCGAAGCCGACAGTCAAGGCGAAGCCGACAGTCAAGAAGAAGATGCCGAAGCCGAAGAGGAGGAGGTCTTTGAAATAGAGATTGAAGACGTTACATATTTCGCAACAAACGAGGAGAATGGCCCTATTTACGAAGTTGACAAAGACGGCGATCCAGGAAATAAGGTCGGATATTTAAAAGACGGCGAACCATTTTTTTATTGATATAATATAAGTTAATATGTTGAGATTATGCCCTCCGGCATTAATTTACGTTGTGTTTTCCCTCGCACAAATTATAATTGACACTTTAAAAGGTCTTTATAACACCGCTTTTATGAAATTCGTTGTGGCGCTTCTCGTAACATTTTTATTAAATGGATTATGTCAAGGCGGTTTAGGCGTTATTTCATGGATTATTGTATTTATCCCATTCATTTTAATGACGTTTGTTGTATCAATGTTATTATATATATTTGGAATGCACGCAGCAGTTGGTGCGGCAAAACCACTGCCCCAAGAAAAATCTAAAAACCCGCGTTATAAGGAAACAGTAACATTCTTTCCATATTATTCATCGTCTCCCGCATTTGAGTAATAATGCACTAGTATATAAGTCAAAACTATTTAAAAATTTATATATTATACTCTTTATTTACAGCGACATGGCAGTTATCGCAATTGTAATTAATACATTTATATTCGGTGCAAGTGCTCACTTCTTTTTCACAAAGTTCTACCCAAGCGAATACCAGATGGCTCTTTTAAAGACGTCTTTTTACGTAATATTAATGTATAGTTACGCTGAATTATTTTTTAAAAAGGCTTATAACAGGCCTGAATTATTGTGGTTCAGGGATTGGGTTGAAAGCATGAAAGATAAACCCGAGATTGAAATTGTTAATAGCAGCGGAAGTGTTACAACAAATAAGAACGACTTGCAGACACGCGATGCGACACGAGGAGACTTTATTATATTTTCAGATTACGAAGGTGCGTCTACGAATACAAAAATCAACAAGGTTTTATACTATGACAACGCACATTTCCCACTTGATTATAATTACGACGTTTGTAGCTTCTGTTTCATTTCAACGTGTGTAAAATTGTGCGGCGAAGAAAAGTCATATCAAATTAAGTTGGTAACCGAATCGGAAAACTACTACATCGTTGGAAACAGAATTAATAGGAGACTTATTTGCTATCTATTGAAAAAGCAACACAATGTAACGTGGGACCCAGCAAGCGCGATTTATATTTTAGACATTATTGATCAAAATATTGACATTAAGAGTTTTTCGGAAAAGGAGGAAATTATATTAAAGGAAAAAGATTACGACATAATCTCAAAGTAAAATAGCCAAACTAAAAAACCAATACAATTTATATAGAAATGTGTAAAACAATATAAAAAAAAATTGATAGATATAGTATAAATGGTAACTCCGGAAACCATAATGGCAACAGACAAAACTAGTAGCGAATATCATGCACTAGCAAATAAGTGGACTATGTGGGCCCACTTGCCACACGACACTGATTGGAGCATAAGCAGTTACAAGAAGATTTATACAATGGAGAACGTTGAAGAAGCCATCGCTCTCACTGAAACACTACCAGATGTTCTTGTAAAGAATTGCATGCTATTTCTTATGAAGGAGGGTATCAAGCCCATTTGGGAGGACCCCAAGAATCGCGCAGGAGGATGCTTCTCGTATAAGATTTCAAACAAGTGTGTTTACGAAGTCTGGAAGGAGCTTAGTTATGTTCTCGTTGGCGAGTCAATCAGTGCGCAACCGTCGTTTGTTTCCAATGTGACCGGAATTACCATTTCACCCAAAAAAAATTTTTGTATAATTAAAATCTGGATGTCAACTTGCGCCAATCAAAACCCGAGTATTGTTACCGGAGATGTTAAGGGAATGACTTCTCAGGGTTGTTTGTTCAAGAAGCACACACCAGAATATTAGAATCATCTATAAAAAATAAATATAGAAACATGTTTATTTTTTATAATATTATAGCGCAACAAAATGAACATTAGTTTAAATAAAAAAGAATACAAAATAAATCAAAACGAGTTCAGCACCATTACACATAATGAGTACAATAATCTTATAATACGGGAGCGTCTCGGGCATTTTGAGAGAATAACATCGCTGTTGAAAGATCTGTCTGCGATCTCACGGTGGTGCCTTTTTTTCAGTCAGTCTCATGGAGGGGTTGTCGCTCTTGACATGGCATCAAGTTATGATAAGGTTTATTTGTTGGGAACATCGGAAAAACATCGCGGAAATTTGGAGGAAAACTTGGCGCGGTTCAATATTCAAAATGTTGGTTTTGGAGAACCGGAGTTTAATGGACAACCGGAGTTTACTGGAGAATTCGTTGTTTTTTCCGAAAATTACGACGATGTTGACGAAGAGCTAGTTAAAAAATATAGCCCGATTATTTTGACGAACTTGAATCAAAAACTTTTGAGGAGCGGATTGTACTCCAACGTTTATGAACTCGTTGACTCTAATTTGGCGGTTTATGTTCCTGAGCGGTTGAACTCGGCGTTTTTTGACGTGTTTCATTATTACATACGTGGCGAAAAACTTGTTTATGATAATTTGATAAATTTATGCATTATGGTGAAAAACGGCGGTAAACAATTTGAAAATATGTTGACCGAGAATATGCATTTGATTGATCGGTGGACTATATTGGACACTGGAAGCACGGACGATACGATTGAAGTCATTAACCGCGTATTAGTCGGAAAGAAACGGGGCGAATTATTTCAAGAACCATTTATTAATTTCCGTGATAGCAGGAATCGGTTACTAGAATTGGCTGGTGAATCGTGCAAATTCACGTTAATGTTAGACGATACTTATATTGTAAAAGGGGATTTGCGTGGGTTTTTGAATGAAGTGCGGGGCGATCAATTTGCGGATTCTTTTACGCTATACGTTAAGAGCGATGATGTTGAATACGGCTCTAATCGCCTTCTTAAAACGGATAGAAAACTGAAATATCTATATAAAATACACGAGGTGGTTCAAGAAAAGGATAATATGAACGTTATTATACCTATTAATAGATGTTACATTTTTGACGATAGGTTTGATTATATGGAAGAGAGAACTATGAATAGAAAACAACTAGATTTGAAGTTTCTTTACGAAGAAGTTGAGGAAGAACCTGATAATCCCAGATCTTTTTATTACTTAGCTCAGACTTACAATGTAATGGCTGAATACGAGAAGTCATATTTTTATTTTTTAAAGAGGATGAATCATCCGATTGAAGGATTTCTACAGGAAAAGATTGACGCTATTTTTGAAGCGGCTAGAACGGCTAATTTTAAATTGAATAAACCATGGTCTGAATGCGAAGCCCTCTATTTAAAAGCCTACGAACTTGATAAAACGAGGCCCGATTCATTGTACTTTTTGGGAATTCACCATTATTTGGATGGAGATAAAACCCCGGCGTTTGAGTATTTTAAAAAGGGGTTTGAAGTTGGATACCCTGTTCATTGCCAATATTCTTTGAAACCTACTCTAAGCTATCATTTTTTGCCTAAATTCTTGTCTCAGTTATGTTATGAGTTTAATGATTGGTCTCTCGGCGAAAGGTGTTGCAAATTATATTTAGAAAATAACCAGCCAAATTCTGATGGATATGAAACAGTTGCATCTATGTATAATATTTTCGTAAAATTGCTTGCAATGAACAATTCATTGGCTAATATGGGGTCAAATTATTTGCGCATAATGAATTCTACTAAAAGCGCGAATGGCAAGCCGCTTTTGGGGTTTGTAGCAGACGGAGGGTTTGCTCCTTGGACGGGTTCTGATATACTGAATAAGGGGGTCGGTGGCTCAGAGACGTATATTATTGAAATGGCCAGGTATATTCAGAAACAAGGGTTTTTCAAAGTTATTGTTTTTTGCAATTGCGTGTCGCATACCATATTTGAAGGAGTTGAATACATTCCCATAGTTAATTATCCTCCTTTTATTAAAAATGTGGAGTTTCACACATGCGTTATCAGCCGGTTTTCGGAATATTTGCCGGCGGCTATTTACGGAAAGGCTGAAAACGTCTACTTGGTTTTACACGATTTAACACCTTCTGGAAATGTTATACCGGTTCACGATAAGCTTAAAAAGATTTTTTGCTTGAGCGAATGGCACGTTGAATATTTTTTGAATATTTTCCCGCAATTTAAGGATATAACAATGCCTTTTTATTATGGAATTGATGAAACTTTTGGAAAATACACTTTTGAAAAATACACTTTTGAAAAAAGTGTAGCAAAACCTGTTGAAGATTTGGCTCAACCTGTTGAAGATTTGGCTCAACCTTTTAAAAAGATTGAAAATAAGTTTATTTACTCGTCATTTCCAAATAGGGGCCTTCTTCAGTTGCTTCAGATGTGGCCAAGAATCGTAGAAAAATTCCCCAATGCATCCCTCCACATTTATTCCGACGTAAATGGCAAATGGGTTAATAATGTCGCTGGAGAACTTATGCAACAAATACGCGATTTATTGAAAGAAACTGAAAACAATAAGACGTTAAACATATTTTATAACGGCTGGGTGAAGAAAGCCGAATTAGCTGAAGCCTGGAAATCCAGTCAATATTGGTTTTACCCGTGCACTTTTATGGAAACGTTTTGTTTGACCGCAGTAGAGGCGGCTTTATCAAAAACGTTGGCCATCACAAATGGTCTGGCTGCTTTACAAAACACTGTTGGTGATAGAGGCATTTGTATTCCTGGAGATCCAACCACGGTTGAATGGCAAGATTCCGCATTGGGAGAGTTATTCTCCATTATGCGAGACGATGCTTCGCAAAAAAGAGAAGAACTCATAGAGAGAAACTATGAATGGGCTTCAAAGATGTCATGGGAAAACCAGGCAAAAAAACTTGGTGACATTTTCATCAAAGTTTAGGGTTATTACTCAAAAATAGGGTTATTCATATAATTATTGAATTATAATTTTATGAATTTACGTTTTTATTTCAGGTCACACGATTAGATCCATTTGTAAGGGCCGGTTCCTTTTACATTGGTTGCTGATTTGAGTGGTTCAACTTCAACTGGAGTGCGCTTACCGTGAACAATCCAATAAAATTTACCATTTTCTCCGTGAACAGTGAAACTATTATTTATAACCTCTGAAGCGGAATATGTTTTTACAGTTCCGTCGTAAATATGCGTTATTTGAATCGTCAAATCCGTCGCCAATTTTTCAACGTAATCGGGGAGTTTTATTTCAACGAATTCACCGTTTGTTATTTCACATTTTCCTCTATAATAAACGCCGGATTCTGGGCCTTCTAAACAAGCGTGCACCAAATATTTTTTATCGTTTAATGGATGGTCAATGACGAATGTTTTTGATGTTGCACTATTATACAAAATCTCACTATTTGTAACATCATAATAAAGTGCACCAACAGTAGTTCCATCATAACTACTAGTAGTTGCACCTCTTATTGGAGCGATATAACAGCAACTAGCATTACTTCCGTTAATTGCGTTTCCACTTGCGTTTATAACAATTGAGTTGCTATTCTGATTGGTGAATCCAGCGTTATTTCCAATGGCGATGGATCCCGGTCCTTGACTATACATTCCAGCGTTAGAACCTATTGCAATTGCACTATTTCTTTGATAACTATATCCCGCTTGAAAACCAATTGCTATTGAATTTTGGTCTTGATAAAGTGCACCTGCGTCAGAACCAATAGCTACGGCACTTGACCCTTGGTTTGTACACCCCGACGTATAACTTCCAATAGAAACTGCGTCGAATCCTTGAGAATAACTACCCGATTGGTGTCCAATGGCTATAGCGGAATTTCCTTGGTTCGTTTTTCCAGAGTCTGAGCCAATTGAAACTGCAAAATTTGATTGTGAATATTGACCGGCGGAAGATCCAATAGATATTGCACTTCCTTGTTGATTTGTGGCCCCTGCGTTAATTCCAATGGCAATCGCATTTCCTTGTTGATTTGTGGCCCCTGCGTTACTTCCAATGGCAATCGCATTTCCTTGTTGATTTGTGGCCCCTGCGTTAACGCCTATCGCGATTGCTCCCGATTTTTGAGAAGATTGACCAGCTTGATAGCCAATTGAAATCGCTTTAGTTCCTTGATTATTATTTCCAGCATTGTAGCCAATTGCAATCGCGGCTGTTTTTTGCGTTGTTTGACCTGCGCCTTCACCGTACACTACGTTAGAACTGCCGTTTGGCGTCCACGCGTTAGTTGTATTGTTCCAAACTGGAACTTGTCCCCACGCGGTTCCATTTGAAGGCCCAGGGCCAGTCGCGCCTTGGTACGCCACTTGAGAAATATTTACATAAATTGCGTTCGCGGTTGGAGACAGAGAAGACATCGGAGTGTAAACGAAGAACCCCCCTAAATATGTAGTTTGTGTTATATTTATAACTGCATTTACGTTAACTGGGGAAACCGTGTTAGACAACATTGTCGCGCATTGCGAATATGCAATAACCGATGACGCTGACACATCGTAAAATTTATTATAGTCTGTTGCAGATGTCGCGCTTGAAAAACTCACGTTGGCTGTATTAAAATAAGTTGAATTTGTTGACGAATGCAAAACCAATGATGTAGCATTGGTGCTGTTTAATATAGAAGCTGAAATAGAGACATTATATGTTCCGGGATTTGTAATTTGGATGCTTCCCGTTGAGTTGTTGTAAACGACTCCTAAAACCCCATTGCTGGTGAGGGTTACGCTTTTAAAAATGTTGCACACGTTAATAGCATTCGCAGTTGATGTTGTCAATGTTCCAATGCTTCCTCTAAAGCTTCCATAATAAGAAACAACTCCACCCACCCCCGCCGGTCCCATTGGCCCCGTTGCACCAGTTGGGCCCGTTGCGCCAGTTGCACCCGTTGCACCCGTTGTACCCGTTGCACCCGTTGCACCAGTTGGACCCGTGAAACCAGTTGCACCAGTTGTTCCAGTTGTCCCCGTGAAACCAGTTGTGCCCGTTGCACCCGTTGTACCTGTAAAACCAGTTGGTCCAGTTGCTCCAGTTGGACCAGTAAAACCAGTTGATCCAGTGAAACCAGTCGGTCCAGTAAAACCAGTCGGGCCAGTAAAACCAGTTGAACCGGTGAAACCAGTTGTTCCTGTGAAACCAGTTGAACCAGTAAACCCCGTGGGGCCAGTAAAACCAGTTCTTCCTGTAGAGCCGGTCGCTCCTGTGGTACCAGTGAAGCCCGTGGGTCCAGTTGCACCCGTTGTTCCTGTGAAACCAGTGGTTCCTGTAAAACCCGTAGCGCCAGTTTGGCCAGTTGCACCCGTAAAACCCGTTGTTCCGGTGAAACCAGTTGTTCCTGTAAAACCCGTCGGGCCCGTAAAACCAGTGGGGCCAGTGAACCCTGTTCTTCCTGTAGAGCCGGTCGCTCCTGTGGGACCAGTGAAACCCGTGGGGCCAGTGAAACCAGTTGAACCGGTAAAACCAGTTCTTCCCGTAGAGCCGGTCGCTCCTGTGGGACCAGTGAAGCCCGTGGACCCAGTTGCTCCAGTCATTCCTGTGAAACCAGTCGCGCCGGTGAAACCAGTTGTTCCGGTGAAACCAGTCGCACCGGTGCATCCAGTTGTTCCAGTGAAACCAGTCGCGCCCGTGAAGCCAGTTGTTCCTGTGAAACCAGTCGCGCCTGTGAAGCCAGTTGTTCCTGTGAAACCAGTTGATCCAGTGAAACCAGTTGATCCAGTGAAACCAGTTCTTCCTGTAGAGCCGGTCGCTCCTGTGGGACCAGTGAACCCCGTGGGCCCAGTTGCCCCAGTCGTTCCTGTGAAACCAGTCGCACCCGTGAAACCAGTCGCACCCGTGAAACCAGTTGTTCCGGTGAAACCAGTTGATCCAGTAGGTCCTGTTACCATTGGGCCAGTTGCTCCAGTCGCACCGGTGCATCCAGTAGTTCCAGTTGCTCCAGTGGCGCCCGTAGTCCCCGTTACCATTGGACCAGTTGATCCAGTTGATCCAGTAAAACCAGTCACACCAGTTGAGCCGTTATATGCAACTTGCGTTATTTTAATAGAGACAGATGTAGTAGAACCGTCTCCATAAACATTTAAATTATTTCCAGGGCATTTAATAAACAATTTAAGCACTGTGTTTGACGAAGAAGTGAGGTTTACAATTTTGCTTAAATAATGAGTGCAATTAACGTTGGCAGAGGATACTGTTTGGGAGTTGCTATAATTTCCAACTGAAGATGTACCATCAATTGTTAAAAACAAGGTGTATAATCCAGCCGCAGTAGAGTTATAGATGGCTGTTGCATCAACAGTGTACGTTCCAGGATTTATTATTGTAATGTTTCCGTTGGTGTCGCAATTTATTGAATTGTTTGCTATTGTTGTTGGCTGGCCGAGTGAAGAATTTGGAAACAATGTTCCAATGGAATTTGTTAGTGTTAACGCAGTTACCGAAGCTGGTATTAATATAAAATTTCCGTAATAACCAATGGCTCCTCCTGCGCCGGTTGGGCCCATTTGACCAGTGGGACCCATTGGGCCAGTTGCGCCAGTTGCACCCGTTGTTCCTGTGAAACCAGTGGTTCCTGTAAAACCCGTAGCGCCAGTTTGGCCAGTTGCACCCGTAAAACCCGTTGTTCCGGTGAAACCAGTTGTTCCTGTAAAACCCGTCGGGCCCGTAAAACCAGTGGGGCCAGTGAACCCTGTTCTTCCTGTAGAGCCGGTCGCTCCTGTGGGACCAGTGAAACCCGTGGGGCCAGTTGTGCCCGTTGTACCCGTGAAACCAGTTGGTCCAGTGAAACCAGTCGTCCCTGTGAAACCAGTTGATCCAGTGGGACCCGTTACCATTGGGCCAGTGGCACCGGTTGACCCAGTTGATCCTGTGGGACCCGTTGATCCTGTGGTGCCCGTTACCATGGGGCCAGTGGCACCGGTTGATCCAGTTGTGCCAGTGAATCCTGTAAGACCAGTCGGGCCATTGAACGCTATTTGCGAGACGTTTATGCAAACGTCATTAATTGTTGCAGTGCTACCAGTAGTAACAATATAAGAAAAGAAAACCCCAAGATACGTTCTTTGAGTTATATTTATAATTTTAATTATTGACATATCTGCAGCTGAGTTAGAAGCATAACTTGACTTTTTAAAAGATATTGGAATCGCACTTCCATTGGTAATACTTGCAATGGCAGTTTTAAATTTATTATAGTCTGTCGCCGACGACGCCAATGAAAATGTTGGAGCTGCGGTATTAAAATACGCTGAATCCGTTGATGAATATAATGATAAAATGCCAACCTGCCCCGCGGCGAGGGCCGCGGAACCTGTTATAGAAATTTCATATGTTCCAGGGTTTAAAATTTCAATATTTGCAGCCGAAGTTGACCCAGAATTACAATTAACTTGGAAACCCAGAGATAATGTAAACGAAGTTTTTAAAACGTTGGAAACCATACCTACGTTGGTGGCGCCGACTACGCCACCGGTGTCCTGTTGTCCTGTATAACCAAAACTTCCATAATAAGCATTAACACCACCCGGTCCGGCAGGCCCCACTGGTCCAGTGAAACCCGTGGGTCCAGTTGATCCAGTTGCTCCCGTAAAACCAGTTCTTCCCGTGAAACCAGTGGGACCAGTAAAACCAGTGGGTCCAGTTGATCCAGTTGGGCCAGTTGATCCCGTCGCACCGGTAAAACCGGTCGCTCCTGTGAAGCCAGTTGATCCTGTTGATCCAGTTGTTCCAGTTGCTCCAGTTGTTCCTGTGAAACCAGTCGCTCCTGTGAAGCCAGTTGAACCAGTTGATCCAGTTGTTCCAGTGAATCCAGTTCTTCCTGTAGACCCGGTCGCTCCTGTTGTTCCAGTGAAACCCGTGGGGCCCGTAAAACCGGTCACGCCAGTTGCACCAGTTGCACCTGTAAAACCAGTTGGACCAGTGAAACCCGTGGGGCCCGTAAAACCTGTCACGCCAGTTGCACCAGTTGTTCCAGTAGAACCGGTTGTTCCAGTAAAACCAGTAGCACCAGTAAAACCAGTTACTCCTGTTGCGCCAGTTGAACCTGTAGAACCAGTTGTCCCAGTAAAACCCGTTGCGCCCGTAAAACCAGTTACTCCTGTTGCACCAGTTGTTCCAGTAGAACCTGTTGTTCCCGTGAAACCCGTTGCGCCAGTAAAACCAGTTACTCCTGTTGCACCAGTTGTTCCAGTAGAACCTGTTGTTCCCGTGAAACCCGTTGCGCCAGTAGAACCAGTTGTCCCCGTAAACCCCGTTCTTCCTGTGGGCCCGGTCGCTCCTGTAGTTCCAGTTGCACCAGTTGTTCCAGTAGAACCAGTCGCACCAGTAGAACCAGTTGTCCCGGTCGCTCCTGTAGTTCCAGTTGCACCAGTTGTTCCAGTAGAACCAGTTGGTCCTGTAGAACCAGTTGTCCCGGTAAAACCGGTTGCGCCGGTAAATCCGGTTACTCCTGTTGCGCCAGTTGGTCCTGTAGAACCAGTTGTCCCGGTAAAACCAGTTGATCCGGTGTAGCCTGTTCTGCCAGTTGCTCCCGTCGCGCCAGTATAACCAGTCGCTCCCGTAAAACCAGTTGCACCAGTTTGGCCAGTGGCTCCTGTTTGGCCCGTGGGGCCAGTTGCGCCAGTTGTCCCAGTAAAACCAGTTGCACCAGTTTGGCCAGTGGCTCCTGTTTGGCCCGTGGGACCAGTTGCGCCAGTCGCTCCCGTAAAGCCCGTTGCTCCAGTTGCACCTGTAAGACCAGTATCTCCCGTTGGCCCAATTACGCCAGTTGCACCAGTCATTCCAGTTGCTCCAGTGGGTCCATTATAAGAAATTTGCGTAACGCTAACGGTCAATGATGGGCCGAAAGGATTAATAGATGAACTGGTTAAAATCGTGGAACTTGTTCCACCAACTGACGCATAAAAGCTAATAGAATCTTGGGAATTAATAATGTTAACAATAAAAGAACTAATAACTTCTGAATTTCCGATGGAATATACATTTTTAACAACAGAAGAGTTGCTTACGTCCACACCATTGTATCTATACCAAAAACTAATGCTATTAGTTCCAGTAGAATTAAAGCGCAAACACGCGTTAACTAAATAAGTTACAGCAAATGGAAAATATATTTGATTGTCAGTATTTCCAAGTGAAATTCCGTTTGAAATAAATGTTTTGTTAAGCGACAACTGGGTCGGCGTTGTTGATATAAATTTATTGCTTACGTCAGAATAAAACTCGCCAAAATAACCTTCGTCTCCGCTTTCTCCTTTAGGCCCCATCGGTCCAGTTGGTCCAGCTCTTCCAGTTGCTCCTGTTGACCCCGTTGCCCCAGTTGCGCCCGTTTTTCCGGCGGCTCCGGTTTGTCCAGTGGATCCGGTTTGTCCAGTGGCACCGGTTTGTCCAGTAGAACCCGTTTGACCAGTAGATCCCGTTTGTCCAGTTGCTCCAGTTTGACCAGTAGATCCTGTTTGACCAGTGGCTCCGGTGGCGCCCGTTAGACCTGTGGCGCCTGCAATGCCAGTTGCACCAGTTGCACCAGTTGCACCAGTTACACCCGCAACACCAGTGGCACCAGTGGCTCCGGTTGAACCAGTTGCTCCTGTAGCACCAGTTGACCCCGTTGATCCAGTTGAGCCAGTTGAGCCAGTTGAGCCCGTTTGACCAGTCGCGCCAGTTGATCCAGTAGTTCCAGTTTGACCAGTAGAACCTGTTTGACCCGTCGCACCCGTTGAACCAGTTGCTCCTGTGGCGCCAGTTGATCCAGTCGCGCCAGTTTGGCCAGTTGAGCCAGTTGCACCAGTTTGACCCGTCGCGCCTGTTGAACCAGTTGCTCCTGTAGCACCAGTTGAGCCCGTTGATCCAGTTGAGCCAGTTGAGCCCGTTTGACCAGTCGCACCAGTTACAGAAGGACCTGTAGCTCCAGTTTGACCAGTTGCACCAGTCGCTCCAGTTTGACCAGTTGCGCCAGTTGCACCTGTAGATCCAGTTGACCCGGTTGACCCGGTTGACCCAGTTGCGCCAGTTGCACCTGTAGATCCAGTTGAACCAGTTGAACCAGTTGCACCAGTTGCACCAGTTGCGCCAGTTGCGCCAGTTGATCCGGTTGAACCCGTTGATCCCGTTTGTCCGGTTACCATTGGACCCGTCGCGCCAGTTGCACCAGTCGCGCCCGTTGAACCAGTTGGCCCCGTTGAACCAGTTGGCCCCGTTGCACCAGTTGCTCCTGTCGCACCCGTTCTACCAGTTGCTCCCGTCGCGCCAGTTTGGCCAGTTGATCCAGTTGCTCCAGTGGCTCCCGTTTGTCCAGTCGTTCCGGTTGCGCCCGTCGCACCAGTTGGTCCAGTCGCTCCAGTTTGACCCGTCGCACCAGTTGAACCGGTTGGGCCAGTTACATTAATGTTAGTTTGCGTTCCACTTGGACTTGAAACTGCCAATGAATTTGACGACGAATCGTAAGACAATGACGCGTGTGAATTACTGCTATTGTCCATAAAATAAATTGTGTTGTTTGTTACATATAAAGATTTCCAAGGGTTGCTAGGAGTTCCTAAAGTAGCGTTACCATTTTTTGGGTTTAAGTTTCCGTCTACGTACATTGTTGAGTTCACCGGGTCAATTTCAATAATATTAGAATAATAAGCAACGTTTGTGTTGCTAGGATTTATAAATAAAATATTTCCAGTAGAACCATTGTTTTGAGTAATTGGAATTGATCTTCCGGTGGGTCCAGTTGCACCCGTTTGTCCAATCGCTCCAGTTGCTCCTGTTGCTCCCGTTGCTCCAGTTGCTCCAGTTGAGCCAGTTGCACCAGTCGTACCCGTTTGACCAGTTGCACCAGTTTGACCAGTTGTGCCAGTGAAACCAGTTGCACCAGTTTTACCCGTTGGCCCGGTTGCTCCCGTTGCTCCTGTTGCTCCTGTTGGTCCGGTTGCTCCTGTTGGTCCTGTAAAACCAGTTGGCCCTGTAAAACCAGTGGCTCCTGTTTGGCCTGTCGCGCCGGTAAACCCAGTCGCTCCCGTAAAACCCGTGGGGCCAGTAAAACCAGTTGGACCCGTTGCGCCAGTCGCTCCCGTTACCATGGGTCCCGTTGCGCCAGTCGCCCCAGTAAATCCAGTGGAACCGGTTTGCCCAGTTGCACCAGTTGCACCAGTTGCACCCGTTGTGCCAGTGAAACCAGTTGCACCTGTAAAACCCGTTGCTCCAGTTTGACCAGTTGAACCCGTAAAACCAGTTGTTCCCGTTGCACCAGTTTGACCAGTTGACCCCGTTGCACCAGTTTGACCAGTTTGACCAGTAGCGCCTGTAAAACCAGTTGCGCCTGTAAAACCAGTTGCACCCGTTTGACCAGTTGTTCCCGTTGCACCTGTCGCGCCCGTTTGACCAGTTGAGCCTGTTTGACCCGTCGCTCCCGTTTGACCCGTTGTTCCGGTTGCGCCAGTTGCACCAGTTTGACCAGTTACACCTGTAAAACCGGTTGAACCAGTCGCTCCAGTTGATCCAGTTGCTCCGGTTGATCCAGTTGCTCCAGTTGCACCCGTTTGACCAGTTGTTCCGGTTGCTCCAGTTGCACCCGTTTGACCAGTTGAACCTGTAAAACCAGTTACGCCAGTTGCTCCGGTTGAACCAGTTTGACCAGTTGCACCGGTTTGACCAGTTGATCCAGTTGATCCAGTTCTTCCAGTTGCGCCGGTCGTTCCTGTGGCTCCAGTATTAGTGGCTGAACCATCTCTTCCTGTCGGTCCAGTTGCACCCGTTATTCCAGTTGGCCCGGTTGGCCCGGTTGAACCAGTTGCGCCCGTATTTGTTGCAGAACCATCCCTACCAGTGGGTCCAATTGGACCAGTGGACCCATCTGCGTATAAATATCCAAATGAAATGTTTGTTATAGAATCTCCAACATTAAAAACGTCAAAATAAGCGCGATAAGAAATTTTTTCATTTGAACTTATTATATTTTCCGCGAATAATACACCATTCTTATAAAAATAGATTTTATCATTTGACAAAACCATCGCAAAAATGTCATTGATCGTATAAGAATCTGTGTAAACAACTACGCTTCTATTTATAAAATTTAACAACACATTATTGTTTTCAAAAATTAAACCATAAAAAATAGTATTATTATTGTCAACAAAACCAATGTGTTTTGTTTTTCCACTTAAATTGGCACCGTTGAATTGAAATGTCAAAAAACAATTGTTGTAAGACTCTTTAGATAACACTCTAGAAATTGTTCCATTATTGGTTGTTTTTGTAAAAGAATTTGCTGATGCAAATGTTATATCACTTTCCAAAGAATATAAATTAAATAAAGAAGCACCCGCTGCGCCAATTGGACCCGGCGCGCCAGGCGGGCCTTGCGCACCTTGCGGGCCTCTTTCGCCTTGTTGTCCTTGGTTGCGGGAACCTTGTGTGTTTCTTAAATTATTTGTATAATTTGAATAGGACGACATAATATATATATCTAAGATATATATTATCAATTCGTTGAAATAACCAATTTATTTTTTACAAGTGTCTTTATCAATAATAGAATTGTTGTTTAACATCATTCAACGTTTTATAAAAGTGCAAACAGTTTTATTAAACAATCAACAACACGACGACACGCTGTAAGAGAAAAAATCGTGTTGCATAGCGCCTAGATATTATTATTTTTTTTATAATTTATTACAAAACACCATGTGTAATAAATTATTTTAGAATTGCGTTGCTCGGTTGAGTTACGATAAATGGTCTCGCGTTTTTTAAGACGACGGCAATTGTGCGAGACAGAGCTTAATGACACCAAGACTAGCAACATTATACTTCACAACAAGCGGCAAATCGTTTTCAAGATAGACTTCAATCTGAGAGCACAAATTCGTACACTTAATAAAATAACCCAAGTTTTTCAAAGAAAACTCGCCTTGAATAACCTTGGATGAATCTTGCTTCAAAATAAAACCCATGCTACCGTCTGATTCCTCGCGATGAATTTCCGCTGAAGCGAACTGACCGGAACACTTAAAAATCAACTCGCTTCCAACAGACTTTATCTCCAACTTATCAGAAACACCAGATAAATCGCGAATAATCTTTTGAAAATCGGCGGAAGGCAAATTGATAACAGACGAGAACTTCACGTCCGGATATTCCAACTCTTCGGGCTCAGGCTCAATTAAGCGAAGCTTCTGAGTCTTGCATTGCTTAATTTCACCATTTTCAAACTTTAATGCTAAATGAGAAACAATACCGTCAACATAATCGTTGTTTTCAATGTAGATTGTGAGAGTATCATCATTATCAATAGAATTAATCAACTTGAATAAATGAAACATGTTTACTCCAATAATAATCTTTTCCTTTTTGCACTCGTAAAACTCAAAATTCTGCGCTTCTAAATGCAAATGTGCCAAAATAGTGTGCGATTTATCCATGTTAATAATTCTAATTCCATCCGGCTGAAATGTAATGTTCGTCTCTAAAAGAATATCCTTCAACGCGGTCATTAATGTTCTAAAAGGTGCAATTTGAACAGTTTTAATAGTCAATACATTGTTGTCTGTTGATGAACCGTTTGATGAGAAATTTGACATTATAACCATTTTTTATCCATAATCTTTAAATACTTATGACCCGAAATATTAAAATTAAACGCACATTTACGCCTTTATTTATTTTATATAATTTTCAAGTGAAAGTTATATAAAAGAACCCGTTTATCTACCCGACCAAATTTTAATTACTGGCAAATGACTGTAGTTATTTTTTTCATAAAAGTTAATTCCCCATTGACAATACTCGTGTATATTGCCCAACAATGTTTCTTTTTTATCATTGACTTGTAACAAACAAGCAAGAACTCTTTCAAAAGAACACCGATTATTTCTAGTTAATACATGATCCAGCAATTTGCTAATATCATATTTATTGTTAATATACGTTAAATAATCATGTGTAATGATTGTCATGCATCCAAAACAACCCTTCCACAAATCTTTGTTTTCATAAAAAGCGAGCAATTCTGAATCATTAAATAACTTTATCATTTTTGTTTCGTCTTCTATTTGGTCCCAATGATGTTCAAATTCCCATAAAAATTTGTATTTTTCCACGTTTGTGTCTAAACATTTATTTATAAATACAGAATCATGAATTATAACTGCTGTATCAAATAATTTATATTGCAAGTAGTAATAATATGGCAACAATTCACCTCTTCCACGATATTCACTAAGTATAATGGTGGTTTTATATAATTCTAATTCATTGTTTGAAACAAAATCGTAGTTGCTATTGTCGTCTATAATAAGAATTTCATTTTCTGGATAGTATTTGCGAATGCAATTATAACAATGAATCCAATATTGATTGGTCGTTTCATCATTTACATGTCGTAAAACAATAAAACCTAGTTCAGTCATTATAATTTATATTTATGTTTATGTTTATGTTTATGTTTATGTTTATGTTTATGTTTATATTTATGCATTTTTACGAGAATATTTTTTATGCGATGGGAACCTTTGGAACACGTTTTTGACCATGACCATATTCCTTCTTCGCCTTTTTTGCTAATTTGAGTGCTTTTGAACCTGGTTTGCACCCGCTTTCCAATATATTGTAATCCACTGCTGCGGCTTTTCCTGAAGTTATCGCGCTAGCCAGTCGGGCGATCCCCCACGATTGACCTGTTTGATTCGGTCTAGAACCCGACGAAAAATAGGCTCCTTCTCCTTTATTGATTATTTTTGCTAAAGCCGCCTTTGAACATCCCGTTTTCTTTGCTAATTCGGGAGTAGCGCCAATATTTTCCACATTATATATTTTTCTTGCATGTGCTAAATGTTTGGATGGTTTTGATGTAAATGATTTTACTTTCTTCCTTGTGTAATAAATACCTTTCTTGTAAAGCCTGCGAGATTTCAACAGCATTTTGCTGACCTTTTTCTTATCCTTTTGCGTTAAGCGTCTCGGTAAATATCTTAATAAAACCTTTCTGGTCTTAGACATTGGAATTCTATTATATATAGATCATGCATAAAATATTTCACGCATAATTTATTTATTGCTGTTTGGTGGGTTTAGTGTCGGCGAGTGTTGCGAGACTTGCGGCAAAAACGTCTCTTTGTTCCTTTGGTGTACTTGCAACCGCTGGTTTTTTTGCAAACGCGTCTGCTGAGTTTTCTGCAACGGGATGATGCAGCGCGTTTGCTGCGAGTTTTTAAAGCTCTGCGTCTAGTGGCCATTATAATATAAGCAAACAAAAAAACACACCCAAAATAAGAATAAGAATAAGAATAAGAATAAGAATAAGAATAAGAATAAGAATAAAAAATTATATACTGAATTTACAATATAAAAAACTAATTCCTAAATAAACTATTACATGACCGAAGAGGACGACACGTCAAAATATTTTGATAATATTAAAAGTTTATTCTCAAAATACAAAAACAACCAATATATGTACCAGCGTCTTTGCTTTCATCTAACAGATATTCTTCCAACTACACTTGAGAACGAAGATAAGAATCACGAGAGACGATTGCAACGCAACGCCTTTTTGACAAACGAGCAACAAACATTTATTAAGGTTTTCCTGAGCAAAAATCAATACTATTACTTTCAAAACAACAGCACATTTTACCAATATGATGGAAAAACTTATAAAATGGTGACAGAAGACGACATTCAATATCAGCTTTTATCAACTATATCTAAAGATAGAACCCTCATGGATTGGAAACACAAGACAAAAATTAACATCATCAGACAGATTAAAGAAAGAAATATATTTAAATCCATTCCGGAAACTGACACCATTCAAAAAATTATTAATTTATTATGCCCCGCCCTATTTTCAACTAAAAGCCAGGTCAAATACTTTTTATCCATCATCGGCGATAGCATTTTGAAAAAAACAAATGACCTTGTATTTTTAACGAAACCAAAAACCAAGAAAATTTTAAATGAGTTGGATCACATATCTTACATTGTTACTGGTTATGCAAATATTACAAACAATTTTGTCACAAAATACAACGAATCGTATAATTATCAGAATTGCCGTTTGATAAACATGAATGACACAATGTCCGTTGAAAGTTTGAGAGATGTATTCAATAAGAATGGTCTTGATTTTTTATGCGTCGCAGCACATTATTCTGAAAGATATGGAAACTCCGACCAATATCTTCTCTCTTCAGAAGACTTGTCAAGTTACGCTTTATATTTAAAAAACAATTCTCCGAGCGATATTATAAACGCTTTCTTCAACGATTCACTTGAAAACGTAATTTCGTTAAATTTAGAGACGGCCGCCGATGTGACGGTGTCAAAAAAATACTCCATCTCTTGGAAAAACATGCATTTCATATGGAAATTATTCATATCCAAAAACTCATTACCCAACATGTTCTACGCTAATTCTTTAAAAAAGCTACTTAAAGAACGCGTCGCCTACGACGAGCCATCAGATTCTTTTTACAACGTGACTAGTAAATACCTTCCTTTCGTAAGCCATTTTATTCAGTTTTGGGAAAATACCATTACTGCATGTGGCAGCGAAGATTTTGAGTATGAAATTGAAGCAGATGAATTGTGTAGTCTGTTTAAAAAATGGATTAACGATAATGATTCTGTTAGCTTCTACGCTGGCCACACTAATGAACACGATGTCTTAAAAATTATGAACCATTATTTTCCAAATATTGAGATTCTTGAAAATAAATACATTACGAACGTTAAATGCTCTCTATGGGATAAAAATGGGGATATAAATGCGGCGTTGGTTTCTCTTAAAAATTATTATAAAGAAAATGCATTGCTAAATAGCTCAGCAGATGAATCGTTTTTAATATCGTTTGACGAAATTTATGCCCATTATATTAAATTTAAGCAAACAAAGTTTACCATTAGTAAACGTTATTTTGAAAAGTATTTATGTGTGGCTCTTGCAGAATTTATTGAATATGATAGTTTTGTATCTATTTCGTGGGTTTTAAGCGCTTAACTCTTGAGGAGCTAACGCGCCCATCTTGGATCCACCGCGGTGCTTCTTGGTTCCGCGGGTCTTCTTTGTTCCGTGGGTCTTCTTGCCAATCTTCACGTAACCGAACTTGCCCTTCTTAGTGCCAAATCCGGCCTTAACAAGGCGCTTCTCCTTCTTAGCCGTAAAGTGCTTCTTTTTGGAAACGATGCGGCCATTCTTGTTTTGGAGCAATTCGCTCTTCTTAAGACCACCGCTGGTCTTGTAGGCAGTGCCGTGTAACACTTGGGCTCTAGAACCTTCTAAAACCTCGTACTTGTGTCCGTGAATGAGGTAGTGGCCGTGCGCATTTTTCGTGTAGCGAGTCATTATAATTTAAACGAAGAAAAAAATAAAAATTTAATTAAAGCCCTGTTTAAAAAATCGCTAAAGAGCACGCGCTAAAACTTATTTCTACTGAGAAATGGAGAAAGAGGCTGGCCTTGTAATTGCCCCAATAATGTATCTCCACTTGAATTATAACCGGCGTTTCCAAATATAACTTTTCCTCCGCGACCATATCTTATCGCATTTACTTGTCTTTCTCTCTGCGTTGTTCCTGGAATAACGTCAGGGTTGCTATTCTTTATTATTTTGCTATTAATATCTGAAGGGCACACACACGTTTTGCATGTCTGGGTGGGTGGAACATATTTAAAATATAAAATAACTACACCCGAACCACCTAGTCCGCCTTGAGTTTGAAATTCGCCATTTCCATTTCCGCCTCCGCCACCCCCGCCCGTGTTAGGAACTCCGGTGTCAGAAATAGAGCCTCCTCCACCGCCGCCACCTTGGCCGCCACTTGAACTACTTGGTTGTTTATCATACGACCCGCCACCACCACCACCTCCATAATAATTTGCGGTTGAATTAATTGTTATTAATGTTCCATTTACACCATTTGCAGCTGGAATTAATGCATTGAAATTTCCACCGTATCCCCCACTGCCGCCGCCATTTGCCCCTAGACCAGCGTTTCCTCCTTGCGTATTAGATGCATCACCTCCTACATTTCCACCATTTGCAATTATGTTTGAGAAACTTGAGGGAGAACCTTGAGTGTGCGCGGATCCTCCTTGACCGACTGTTACTCCGTAGTTAATTCCTTGATATACTGATAAATTTTTAAAATACACTTCACCGCCAGCTCCTCCACCACCGCCGTTTAATAAATTTGTGGAACCTTTTCCGCCCCCTCCGCCACCACCAACAACCAATGCACGAAAATCATTTACGTCGCTTTTAATATTATCTAAAAATGTAATAGATCCGCTAGTATAAAAAGTTATAGTGTAATAACCGTTATTATGAGTTGCTTTTGCATCTCCCGAATTTATTTTAAAAGGCATTATTAATTGGTTTTTTTGACAGTTACCGCAATTTATAACATGTTTAATATTTCCGGCTCTTCTTCCTGGTATAATAAATAATGAATTATATGTAGAAGCCATTTTGCGTGGTTTCTTATTGATGCATTATCTATAGAAATTTGTTTTCACGTTTCACCTAAAATGAAAACATTATAATTCGTACATTGTATTATATTCTTTTTATATTGTATACAGTTCGCAATTAAATGGTTCACAATAGAATCCACCCCCAGAATAAAACAAAGAGAAATAAAACCAAAATCAATAAAAATGTTACAAGGAACTCAAGAACAAGAACAAGAACAAGAACCATAAAATCAAAGAAAAGCAAATCCAATTCGGTTGAAATAGGTCTTAAAGCCTTTGAAGAAAACTATGGCAAAACTTTATCCAGCAAAACTTTATCCAGCAAAACTTTATCCAGCAAAACTTTATCCAAAGATTTAGTGAAATCCAACGATGAAATCAAAAACTTGTTCGTTAAAAAATTGTTATCCAAATTTTCTCCATCTCACCTAAAACCAAACGACAATTTTTACGATTATATAAATTACACTTGGTTGCAAAAGTCTTACTTGACTAAAGAACAGAAATACATTGTTCAAGTTGACGATTTTAGATTGACACAAGACAAGGTTTACCGACAATTGAATGACCTAATTTTAAATTATGTTAAGTCTCACAACGATGAACTTTCAAAAAACTTGAAGAATTTCTATTACTCGGTTGTTAAGATGAACGATAAAAAACACAGCAGAGATTATGCATTGGGCATTGTTAAAAAAATAGACGCTTTGAGAGAGAATAAAGCAAACGTTTGGAAAATGCTTGCCTACGCAAACAAGGATGAAGTTGTTAGACCGAGAGCACCATTCGTTTGGTCTGTAAATCCGGACAATAAACATTCAACTATTAACAGATGTTACCTTGACTCCCACGTTTTTTCAATGGTTGATTTCAACATTTACTTTGACGATGGAACCGACATTGAATACAAAAAGAAATTCCGAGGAAGATTCCGATCCTTTTGCAAGAAACTATTTGACACCGTCTTGGGCCCAAATAACAATCTTAACCCTAGCGATGTTTTTGAAGTTGAAATGGAAATGATGAACGCTCTTGTCTGCACGGAAGCCACAACTAGCATGGAAACATATAATAAAATTGGAGCAGAAGAAGCCGAAGAAAAATATGGTTTCAATTGGAAAGAATTTACCAAGGAACTCGGTTACCGAGAGACACCTGCTTTTTTTATCACGTCAAGCCCGAATTATTTGAAATGTGGAACAAAGTTGATGGTTGATAATTGGGATTCCAAAAAATGGCGCACTTATTGGATTTACATTTTCTTAGTGAAGATTGCAAGAATGACTCGCGACTGGGAAGAAGTCAATTTTGATTTTTTTGGAAGCTATGAACGCGGACAAGAAGCCATTAATAAGAGCGACGCAGTTAGCGCATCCTTATACATGTCTGTGCCTTTCAATACTTTTTTAACCAACCAATACGTTGCAAATTATGAGACCCCTCAAAACGTGAAATATGTTGAGACTATGTGCAATGACTTGAAGATTGTTTTCACGAGAATAATGAAACGCAACAATTGGTTATCTCCTGCCACTAAGAAATACGCTCTTTTGAAGTTGAAGCATATGAAATTTCTAATAGCCAAACCCGAGGAGTTGAGAGAAGACCCACTGTTAAACTATGGTGCCAGTCTTATTGAAAACATGGATAAAATTCACGCATGGCGTCACGAGCAATATTTGCAATTAGATGGAAAACCCATCGTTGATATTCCTGTTATGGATTGGACGCAATACCCAGTTAAAATGATTGGAACTCAGGCTTACGTTGTAAATGCCTCTTATACACCAGCAAAAAATAGCATTTATATCAACTTGGGATACATGCAAAAACCGTTTATTGATTTGGATGAGCGTGGTATTGAGTACAACTTGGCGCATCTTGGTTTCACAATCGGTCACGAAATGGGTCACGGGTTTGACGACTGGGGAAGCCAATACGATTACAAGGGAAATTTGCACAGTTGGTGGACAGAACACGATAAAAAACAATACAAGAAAATACAGGATGACGTCATTAAACAATACGAAGAATTCGCCGCACGCGACGGAATTAAATTTGACGCCTCCATCGGTGTAGGCGAGGATTTGGCAGATATTGCAGGTTTGGCAATTTGCGACGAATATTTGCGCGATTATCAGAACAATAATGAGGATATTATTCCTATTCAGAACTTGTCATTTGAGGCGTTTTACACTTATTTTGCCATTCAACAGCGCCAACAAGTTGGTAAAAAAGCTCTAGCAGCTCAGCTCAAAACCAACCCGCATCCACTTGATAAATATAGATGCAACATTCCTCTCTCTCGCTCACAAATATTCAGGGCATTATACAATGTTAAAAAGGACGACGGAATGTGGTGGCATAATACGGAAACCGTTTGGTAACCAAGGTTCCCCTTTTTCTTCGCTAAGACCCCTCCTTAAAAATTATTATTATAAATCTCATTATTATTTTTGGTAATGAAATTTATTTTTTTCTCCATTTTTTGCTCCATTTTTTTGCTCCACTTTTTCCAAAAGTGGATTAAAAATTGAAACTAAATAAACACAATTTATTAAAGTAAGATAAATAAGATGGCATCTCAAGACGCAAATCTCGCAAATAAGTATCAACAGAAGACTGATAAGCAGCACATTCTTGACAATCCTGATACGTACATCGGATCTGTTGAAAATGTGGATGCTTTCGTTTGGCTTCTCAATGAAGCCGGCGAACGAATCATTGAAAAAAATATTGTTCTTGTTCCAGGACTCTTCAAACTCTTTGATGAGGGAATTGTGAATTGCAGAGATCACGTTGTTCGCATGCAGCAAGCCATTAAAAATGGCGTCAACAACGCTCTACCTGTGACCAGCATTGACATTGCCGTTCAAGACGATGGAACAATTGTCATGATTAATGACGGAAACGGTATTGACGTCGCAGAGCATCCTGAATACAAGATTTGGATTCCAGAGCTTATCTTCGGTCATCTGCGCACTTCCACCAATTACGACAAGACCGAGAAAAAGATTGTCGGTGGTAAGAACGGGTTCGGTTTCAAGCTCGTTCTCATTTGGTCAACATGCGGTTCTATTGAGACTGTTGACCATGTAAGAGGCCTGAAGTATACCCAGGAATTTCGCGACAACTTGGACGTAATTGGCAAGCCGGTTATTACCAAGTGCAAGTCTAAGCCTTATACAAAGATCACTTTCAAGCCCGATTACAAGCGACTTGGAATATCTGGACTGTCCGCCGATTTGGTCGCATTGTTTAAGAAGCGCGTTTACGACGTGGGTGCGGTAACGGACAAGTCTGTCAAGGTGAAGTATAATTCGCAGATTATTCCCGTGAAGAATTTCCAGCAATACGTTGACATGTATATCGGCCCCAAGGACGCAGCTCCTCGCGTTTATGAGGGCGATTCAGACGAACGCTGGGAATATGCAGTCGCGCTTTCACCTAGTCACGAGTTTTCTCAAGTTAGTTTTGTAAACGGCATTCACACCGCCAAGGGTGGAAAACATGTTGATTACATTCTCGGTCAAATTACCAGGAAGCTCGTCGCGTTCATTGAAAAGAAGAAGAAGATTGCAGTAAATGCAAACAGCATCAAGGAACAGTTGATCTTGTTCTTGCGTTGCGACATTGAGAATCCAGCGTTTGATAGCCAGACGAAGGACTTCATGAACACTCCCAGCGCGAAGTTCGGTTCCACTGTGACTGTTAGTGACAAGTTCATTGAGAAGGTTGCAAAGATGGGTGTCATGGACGCGGCGTGCGCAATCACTGAGGTCAAGGAAAACAAGGCGGCAAAGAAGACCGACGGAACCAAGTCTAAGAATATCCGAGGAATTCCTAAGCTTATTGATGCGAACTGGGCCGGCACAGAAAAATCCGCGCAATGCATGATCATCTTTTGCGAGGGAGATTCAGCAAAGGCGGGTATTGTTTCAGGGTTGTCTTCGGAGGATAGAAACACTATTGGCGTGTACCCAATGAAGGGTAAGATTCTCAATGTTCGCGGAGAACAGGTGAAGAAAATCGCGGAGAACAAGGAGATTGCCGAGATCAAGAAGATTCTCGGCTTGGAAACCGGCAAAGAATACAAGTCTGAGGTAGATGTCGCAAAGAGCTTGCGTTATGGAAAGGTACTCTTCATGACGGATCAGGATTTGGATGGTAGCCATATCAAGGGCCTCGGCATCAACTTGTTCCAATCTGAGTGGCCTACTCTAGCGCAAATTCCAGGGTTCATCGGTTTCATGAATACTCCCATCTTGAAGGCCAAGAAGGGCGCTCAAGAATTGGTCTTCTATAATGAGGGTGAGTACGAAGCTTGGAAGGAGCTAAACGAAGGCGGCAAGGGTTGGAAGGTCAAATATTACAAGGGTTTGGGAACCAGTACTGGAAAGGAGTTCCGCGAATATTTTGAGAAGAAGAAGATCGTCGGTTTTGCTCACAGCGGCAAGCCTTGCGACGATGCGATTGACATGGTTTTCAATAAGAAGCGTGCGGATGATAGAAAGGATTGGCTGGAAGACTATGATCGCGAAAGCTATCTTGACACCAATCAAGAAGCCGTGGGTTACGACGAGTTCATTAACAAGGAGCTCATTCACTTCTCCAAGTATGACTGCGATAGAAGTATTCCCAACTTGATGGATGGTCTTAAGATTTCGTTGCGAAAGATTCTGTTTGCAGCGTTTAAGAAGAACTTGACGACGGAAATCAAGGTCGCACAATTTAGCGGTTACGTCTCTGAGCATTCAGGATACCATCATGGTGAGGCTTCATTGAACGGTGCTATCGTAAACATGGCGCAGAATTTTGTTGGCAGCAACAACATCAACTTGTTCACTCCAAACGGGCAATTTGGCACTCGGTTGCAAGGCGGCAAGGACAGTGCTTCTGAAAGGTATATCTTTACTCAGCTGTCAAAGATTACGAGAACCTTGTTTCCTGAGATGGACGATAAGATTCTCAAGTATTTGAACGATGACGGGTTCCCCGTGGAGCCGCTATTCTATGCTCCGATTATTCCAATGGTTCTTGTCAACGGATCAAAGGGCATTGGAACTGGCTTCAGTACCGACATTTGCTGCTACAACCCGTCTGAAATTATCGGGTATTTGAAGAATAAGCTAACCGGAAGTTCAAACTCGCATTTTGATTTTATGCCTTACTATGAAGGATTTGGCGGAACCATTTCAAAGATTTCTGACGGTAAGTTCTTGGTCAAGGGCAAGTATGAGAAGCTCGGCACGGATAAGATTCGCGTCACTGAGCTGCCAGTTGGAACGTGGACGGATGACTTCAAGGAATATCTGGAGACTCTTTCGGAGCCGACCGATAAGGCCGGAAAGAAGGTGACTCCGGTTGTCAAGGATTATGATGATATGAGTAAGGACACAACGGTTGATTTTGTCATTACTCTGCAAAAGGGGAAGCTGGTTGAACTGGAATCCATGGAGTTGGATAATGGTTGCAACGGGCTTGAGAAGCAGTTCAAGTTGTTCACTACGATTACTACAAGCAATATGCATTTGTTTGACGCGACCGATAAGTTGAAAAAGTACGCAAAGGTTAGCGATATTATTGACGATTACTTTTACACTCGCTTGCAGTTGTATCAGACTAGGAAGGATTATATGATTGATGCTCTTACACGAGAACTTGTTCTGCTTTCCAACAAGAGTAAGTATATCAAGGAGAATTTGGATGGAACGATTGACCTTAGGCGCAAGAAGCGCGAAGAGGTGAATCAACTCTTGGTTCAAAAGAATTACGACGTTATTGACGGTGATTCTGATTTCAAGTATTTGGTGAAGTTGCCCATGGACAGTGTAACTGAGGAGAATGTGGCGAAGCTTCTAAAAGAACACGGCGATAAGGCCGCCGAGTTGGAGTGTGTGAAGGCGAAGACTATTCAGCAGATGTGGTCCGAGGAACTTGACGCTCTTACAACAGACTACACAAAGTATAGGGAGGATCGCGAACGTAGCGTGTCTGGTGTTACAAAGAAGTCTGGTGTGAAGGTTGTTAAGAAAGCCAAGTTGGTAGTTACAAATTAATTATATAAATTTCACAATTTCCTCCTTATAGTTCTTCTCATTCTTTTAGATAAATTTTTTTCCTGTATCGGCGACTCTTTTTTGATTTTTTTATTCTTTTTGTTGTTCTTTTTCTATTTTTTGTTTTGGTTTTGGTTTTGGTTTTGGTTTTGGTTTTGGTTTTGGTTTTGGGTTTTCCAGCGCTTATAACTTCTCTCTTCGCAAATACAATTAGAAGATCCGGAATAATTGTAACACCTGCGCGGTTTTTTTGACTCAAATAAAATGGAAATTCTGAAACGTCTACGATTGAAATTTTCCAATTTCCATTTGATCTCGGGTCATTGTCTATAAAATCTTGAACGATTTTAATATTATTTTTGCAGAGGGTTTCTATGGAATTTGGTATAGGAAATACTAATTTTCCACCTGGTTTCAGATGAATCCACGAATTTTTTAGAATGTCTAAAAATGGCGAAGTGAAATTTCCATCTATCAAAGACGTCTTTGTCTTGAATAAATGATAAACAGGACAATGCATTCCCCATATAAAAGTTTTTGAACCAGGTTCTATTTTATCCCACGTGTTTTCAGGGCAAGAATCTGGATCAACATATTTAACGTTTGGGCCAACCGGCGTTCCAAGAACTCCGTTTTCAACATAATATATTTGTTTGTGGATTGGAACCGGGCAATGGCAAACTATTACCAATTCCGATTCATTGATATGTGACATTTGTTCTTACTATATGGTTAGATTAGATTTGTTTTTCACTCTTCAAGAAGAAGATGAAGAGAGAAAAAGTAATTAAATTTAGAACCAAGGTTTCAGTTCTAATTGCTTGTCATTATTTTGAGACATAATTGGAGGATCAATCGGCTTATACATCGTGCTCGCGTCTATCAAGTATTTATGGTATCCAATAGCCTCTGAATACACTTGATGTATGCTATAGTCTAAAACAATCTTGTTCAACTGTTCCACTTGTTGTTGAACACTTGTTGGTTGATTAGCTGCGTGTTGTAAAAATGTGCTTCGCATAATGATTTTTAAGGTGTCACCGTCTTGGTCACTTATCACATATTGACCGTTTGACTTGTGATAAACCCCCGCTCTTATTCCATTTTGAATAATTCTTATGTTGTTCTGAGAGAAAAAAGTATCCGATAAGCTAGTGTTGTCCCACAACCCTTCAGTGGGATTCCTAAAAGTGGCACATTGGTTCACTGGTATTTTATCATACATTTGAAATAAATCAGTTGTTTTAGGCCCATTTATATCAACTCTTCCATTGGATGGTTTGCAATTCATTTATATTATTCTAATATAAGAAAATATTATATACTATTATTTTATACAAATGAATTTCCAATCAACCGTCTTATTAATTGCCATTCTATTGCTCATAGTTTGTTTGATTCTAATTGGAATCGCTTTAGCAAAATCCAAGAATACTCAACAATGGCCTCCTCTTGTCGCGAAATGCCCCGATTATTGGTTGGATTCTTCTAATAACGGAGCTCAATGCATCAATGTTAAAGATTTGGGCACGTGCAACGCAAGTGTTCCCACGGGTAAGCACTTGCAAATGAATTTCACGGTTGCTCCTTATGTCGGACAAAATGCCGCTTGTGCAAAATATAAATGGGCGAATGGTTGCGGGTTAACTTGGGATGGCATTACTTCAGGTGTCGCTAATCCATGCGATTTGGATGGGCCTAAACTAGCATAGAGTTTGTCGTTTTTTATAATTATAATTATTATATATCCTCAATAATTATAATGACCTATAAAAATGCCCGACAAATTACTAGATTTGTCATTGATTAAAAAATTGCCAAGCGAAATTGAATCTATTATAAAGGATTATCTACCTATAAGTGTGTTAGTTACATTGAATAAAACCTATTATTTGAAATACCATAAATATATGAAACCTTTTATCTCTAGAGGGCAACACGATAATTACGTGCGAGATATTTTGCGCAGAGATAATGATCTAGCGTTTGCTTTAATATTGGAAGAGAACTTTAAAACGTGGTCTTCCATAAAGAAATTCTACTATGCCAACGTTAAGTATGGTAACTTTTTTTGTTTCATAGACAAATTTTGCATAGATAACAAGTCTACAAAATGCCGAAATGTATTAACAGATTTTCTGAATATAAAAACTGGTTTGAGTAAAAATCAGCATAAAAAGAATACTATTACAAATATAATATGGACAAACTAAATGTTAACGAAATCCTCAATAGACAACAAGAAATCAATAAAATGAAAGACACTTTGAGAGATTTTGAATTAAATAAACACAATTGCTTATTCAAAAAGGGAATCTATGTTTATGGAGAACCGGGTACAGGAAAAACCACATTTGTTATGGATGTTTTAAAAGAGATGAACTATGATGTTGTCAGTTACGACGCCGGAGATATTCGCAACAAATCTATCATTGATACGATAACAAAGCATAATATGTCGGATAAAAATATTATGAGCATGTTTCATAAAAACGTCAAAAAAATCGCTATTGTTATGGATGAAATTGACGGCATGAATAACGGTGACAAGGGCGGAATCAACACATTAATTAAACTGATTAGACCAAAAAAGACCAAGAAACAGAAGTTGGAAGAGGTCACATTAAATCCGATTATTTGCATTGGTAACTATCATATTGATAAAAAAATAAAAGAGCTTATGAAGGTGTGCAATACAATTGAATTGAAGATCCCGACTCCCGTGCAAATGACAAACGTTGTAAAAACTCTTATGCCTGCCATGGAAGAAACTCTTCAACAAAACATTATTCATTTTGTGCAGCAAGATTTGAGAAAGTTGAAGACAATTTATAACATTTACCAGAATAAAAATAGTATTCTAAAAAATGACATTATTAATAGAATATTTCAGGTGAAGACTTATAATGATGACACCAAAAAAATAACGCAAAAATTGATCAATAATAACTATAACATTAATGACCATTCGTCTATTATGAATGAGACGGACAGAACTATTGTCGGCCTTTTATGGCACGAAAATATAATAGACGTTTTGGGAAAAATGAAAACCAATGTTTCCATGCCTGTTTATTTAAAACTGTTGAACAACATGTGTTTTGCCGATTATATTGATAGAATCACGTTTCAAAAGCAGATTTGGCAGTTCAACGAGATGAGTTCCATTATTAAAACATTTAATAACAATAAAATATACCACGATTCGTTTAAGAAGAAGCCGAAATACAACCCACAAGAAGTTAGATTCACAAAAGTATTGACAAAATACTCAACGGAATACAACAACTCATTGTTTATTCAAAATCTTTGCCAGCAACTTGGGATGGATAAAAAGGATGTATTCTCCTTTTTCTTGGATTTAAAGAATAAGTACGAGGATAACGAGATTGCTGGGCTATTTGAGAATTATGAAATAACAAAATTGGATATTAACCGCATTTATAGGTATCTTGAGAAGTATACCAAGGTTGATCCCGAGGAATGCGAAGACAATGTTGTTGACGCGGATTCTGACATTGATGCGGATTAGACGGAATCCCAATCCCAATCCTTGAACAGACCACCAGCCTTTAAGTTTACAGTATATTTTGAAGAGTTTTCATTATAACCGTCGTAAATTTCTAGATCTTGTATTTTTTCCAGAGTTGAAACCTCTGGGTTTTCAAGTTTACGCAGCAAATTTAGCTGATAAAAACGTTTTTTAAAAACGTAATTAAACTCGGGCGACACTTCAACGCGAGTATCGTTAAATCTTTGATCAAACCCGCGATAGCTGTTAATATTAGTGCTTCTCGTTTCTGAAACAAGATGGCTGCTGCATTCTATGGCCTTATTTGCTACGCGTTTTATCGTGACGAAAGAAAAAATCAATAACATGAAGTTCATCTTATTGATTATGTATAGTAAAAAATTTCTAAGTTAGTTGGTTTTAACTTTTATTCGGGGGTCTTTTTATTTGTTTTTTTGTTTTGGTTTATTTGTTTTTATTTTGGTTTGGTTTGGTTTATTTTATTTTTTTGATTGGGGCTTTTAATGAACAACTGTCGTCGCGAACCTAGGCTTGCGCTCCTCTGCGTTCAGCGAAACAGCTAGACGCTGTCGCAAAGCCACGGCATCCTTGAACGTCGGGTCAAGCGAACCACCCAGATGCTTCTCATATTGATCAGCCGAATCGTAGAACAGCAAAATGCGGTCTGGGCCGAACTCACCAGTGCATAGACCCGCCTTGAAATAAATATCCTCATTCTTAGAGCCAACCTTGTGGCCGATGTAACGCTCGCCAGTCACGGCATTTCGGATCGTCGTGCCAGTGTCACCGCTTCCAAACAAGATCAACTTCTTCTTTTTGCCATCCGGGGTGCGAATCTTGCGAACAAAGCACAACTTGTCGTCGTCATGCAGTTCCGCCATCACCTTTACAACCTTATTCCTGTTGTTGGAATAGATAGACGCATCATCGTCAATCTCGCTGTAGGTGTCGTACTTGTAGCCGCTCATTTCTGTGCCGGGGGGTTCTGATTGTTGTATTCATTTATCTGGATTAATCTCTAAATCAATTTTTTTATATAATTGGGAAAATGGTGGAATTAGAGTTGGTAGATTCTTATTCCTTAACCGCTTTTACTGCAGCCTTTTCGCGTATAGCATTTGCGATAACTTCCTTCATTTTTTTCTCCAAATAATCAATCTTTGCTTTAAGAGCCGAATTTTCCTGAACTAAACCATTCATCATTTGGCTTTGTTCTGCCAATTTATTCTCATACGCGTTGGCCACTTCTATAGGAGACATGTTTGAAATTTGACGATGCTGTTGCTCTTGTTGTTGTCTAGCCATTTCTTCTCTCTTCTTCTTCATCTCTTCCATCTGTCGCAGAACCTCTGGCTTGTGTTTCGGGCTTCCAGGATCATAGTTCGCTAGTAGTTCATCAATGTCTTCCATGAAAAACTTTTTAGTATCCGGGTCTTTGACAAAGTCGTCCACCGTTTTTTCCGAGAGATTAACATATGGGCTTGGATTATCCAACAATGGTTTCTTATCAAACGAATTGTGTACATGCGAGAAAACCAAAATAGTTTTCATTGAATCCAGTTGAACAAATGGAACGGTGTAATTTTTCAAAAACGCCTTTTCTTCAGCAAGTGCCGCATTGTCTTCGTATCTAGTCTGTTTTAAAAGCTCCCTGCGAAACGCGAACGTTGCTGCCGTCGCATGGTTTGGCCCATAAGGCCCGAATTTATACATTTTATGAATGTGCTTGAAATAAAGGAACATCTCACTGGAGCCAGCACAGAGAGCCTTGGGGTTATTTTGAAGAGTTTCTACGGCGTGTGACACTCTATCCGGTGGATAATAATCGTCGTCATCCATATAGACAATAATATCGCCCTTTGATTTGTCGTGCATTAAATTACGCTTTTTCCCCAAGTTCATGCGCTGATCGTATTTAAAATACTTAACTTGCGGTATATGAGAGACTAGGTCTTCTATTTTATCGGTTCCATCGTCAATAATAATCCACTCCATTCGGTCTTTCGGATACGTCTGATTTTCAAAACACTTAATAGTTATCGGGTAAAATGGGCGTCTATTAAATGTTGGCGTGCAAATACTCACAAACGGAAGTTCTTTTTGTTTGGGGGGAGCTTTACTGGTTTTTCCCATTTTTTTCTTGTAGATGAATATAATATAAGTTTTTTATATTATATTTGTCGTATATTTATGTTGTGTTTTTTTGTATATTTGTGTTGTGTTTTTTCATATATTTATGTTGTGTTTTGTCTTTTGTTGGGTTTATTTTTTCCCGCGTTTCGCGCCTCCAAACAATTTTCCAATCTTTTCAAACATAGTTGATTCTCTATTTATAGCCGCCAATGGAGTGCAGATTTTTTCGGCTTGAACATAGTCGCCTAATCCAAACGTTGCGTGATCTGTCGCCTTTGGCATATAAGGATGATACACAGAAGAAAAGAAATACAATATGATGCACGACAAAATTGCCACAAATGCCGCGTATCCTCCGAAATTGCTATTCGCTGATAAAATCACGTACAACGACAATAAGATCATAATAATATTTAATTTATACTTGAAGACATTTTTAATGGTTTCTGAAAGACCGTACGATTTCCCCGTTTCCTCGTTCTTTGACTTCATAAATAATGGGAATACCGCGCAAAAGAGAGAAACGAAAAAGGCCGTTACAGGAATGACGAAACCCATTCCAACTATGAAAAACAAGATGGTAAACGCAAAAATATACATTAGAGCCCAAGACCAATTAAACATGCCCCACATTTCACCGTCTTTCCAAGTTGTATTGCCCGCGTTATCCGTAGTTTTTTCGCTGAATAATAAATAAATGTTGTAGAACCACAACAAAAATATATAGAATGTGTTTATAACACTTGTTGCAATGGTCGTAAAAAACAAAATGTATGGCGCAAGTAATATAAACCACGTTTCCGATAACATTGAGTTCATAAAATTGTTCACAGTATTGACCACCGAGAAGTTGCACGTGATTATTTGTTGCAATGTTTTTGCGATATATAATTTAAAAACGTTTGAATTGGGGCCATTTGCCAAATTCTGCAAAACTCCTAGAGTATTGTTTATCGTTTTAAAATTCTCATCTAATGGAAACTCAAGTTTAGTTGACCAGACGCCTTTTTCGGTTTTGAAAATATTAATATCTACTGGAATCTCTTTAATTGGGGGCGGGGTTTTTGTATATGGGGCAAAAGACAAGCAAGTTGGTAGAATGTTTGTTTGGGCGACCTTGCCTGAATATAAACACAATGCGCCTATTAAAACGAGGATTCCTATTGTTATTAACCTCGTAAATATACCGATAAAGAAATTATAAAACTCTTTTTTTTGATCTGGGCTTTGCTGCTTTTTCTTATCATCTATTATTGATGTGTCTGACATACTATAATAAAATGATATAAAAATTTCATTGACAACTTGCTAAAAAAGTCGCTTGAATTATTTTTATCTTATTCAATTATATATAGAACATATGAATAAACTAACAGTGCTTTTTTGGTCATTTATAGTATTGATGTTATTTGTCGCAATTATTCAGTGGGGGGATTATTTAATAAAAAAGAGGTATATTATTGAACAATATACAAATAGGATTGAACTTGACTCTACGAACCATACCGTTGACTTGCCTTTAACAACGACGACGAGCTGCCAGAATATGTGCGGGCCAAATAATAGGTGTTCTTTAACCGGAGAACAATGCAGTGCTGATATTGATTGTTTTGGGTGCAATCCTGAGACAAAACGATTTGCTCACGAAGAGCGCACGTTAGATGATCACGACATTCGCGGTCAAAATGATGCCGGAAAACTCACTACGCAAGAAACGCCGACTTATTCCACTTTGACTACTGACATTGGTACTCAGGCCAAACTTATAAATAAACCTAGCACGAATGCTCCGCAATATTTTCAGGGAGTAAATACGTGGAGAAATGCGTTTGATAGTGGAATGGAATTATACGACAAGCGATACACTCCAACAGCGTCACAATTTACAGTTAAATATCCCGAGAGACCTTCTTTGTCCGGCGAATTTAATGATAATGGGCCATTGGCTGCAAACGCGTTTTTATAGAAGTCAAAAACAAGTGAGAACAACTAAGAACAACTAAGAACAACTAAGAACAACTAAGAACAACTAAGAACTAACAACAAATAAGAAAAAATAAAATAATATATCCAGACCATTTCGGGATATATTATTGCAGTTTTGCAGTTTCTGCTTTATCAATGGTGACTTCCTGAGCTACATTTCTGATTATCTTGTTATAATTCTTCTCGTCTTCTTCTGGCGTTGCGCCACCCGACGCTTTTAATATGATATTGTGATATTCCTTGTGCTTTTTGGAATCATAATCATTGTATTCTGGGTTATCTTCTATCCAATCATTTATCATGTTGAAATTTTTAGCGGCGATGAATTTTATAGCATTTTTCATTGTCTTTTTGTCTTCACAATCTTTCTCCCAAGAATCCTTATCTTTTACATAGACTACTTCCCTCTTTAAATCACTGCAATGAAGTGGCCTTTTAAATATATCCAGCTCCTTAAGACCGCGTATAAAGATTTTGGAGATTCCTTCTGCATACCCAACGCGACCGACCATATCCAAATCAGAGGTGTTTAACTGCAACTGATTAATGAACTCCATAATATTGAGGGCATCCTTGCATTTCTCATTTAAGAAAACCTGTAAATTGAAGTTGTTTGTGTTAGTATTGTTTGTGATATTGGTAATTTGGCCCTGGCTCTTTTCAGCAAGTTCTATAAGTTTTTTATTTTGTTCAATTAGCAATTCCTTTAATTCCTTGTTTTCCTTGAGCTGTTCATGAAACAATTCAGTAATTAATTCTAGTTGATTTGAATCTTTAATCCCACAAACTTCATCGTCCTGAATTATTACATTTTCATTTTCTTCTTTAACAGTGCATTTTTTTTTGTGCCGCCATAATCCAGAGTTGTCTTTGTATATTTTGTCACAGTTTTTGCATACAAATTGCGCGCAGAATTTTGGCAGATTTTTATTGACGTTCATTGATTTTAAATGTTTAGATGACAAAATATGATCATTGTAGCTACTTTTCTTACACGTTCCGTAGTCACACGTTTTACAATAAAATCTATGGCAGATTTCTGGCAGGTTTTTATTGCCGTTCATTGCTATATATTAGCAACCGAAAATCTGCCTAAACCCTTTCCCAAAAATACTTTTTATTTTATCGTAACACTTTTTTGGATTAAATTTTTTGTGTTTACAGCATTCCAGTCAGACAGGCGAAATTTTCACCCCTTTTCCAGGAAATATTTGGCTTCTCTCATTTTTGGACATTTATTTTTGTCCATTTTTGACTTTTGTAAACACTTTTGGACCCTTAAAAACAGTGATTTTCTTCCCTTACTGAGAAACCAAATATTTATAAGTTCAGTTACCGACTCAAACGTTTGACCATGCAAACTAAACTATGAAACACCAAAATTTCACAATATTTGCAGTAAATATTGTAAAACAAGAACGCGAGGTTTACGTGGCATACATTAGCCCGCAATTGCCTCCGACAAAGGTAATCAAGTTGATTCGCTCTTCAAACAATGTCAAATCATAGTTGTAATTATAAATTCTCCACGTGGGTTTATTAATGCCAATAATAGTTTTATTCGCGGGATCGCAAATGGCCAACGATTGTGCATAAGGATCAACCGTTGGAATAACAGTGGAAAATTCCAACTCAATTGTAGTGAAACGGCTCATGTTAATGGCTCCAGCCGGTTGTGTATCCAATGGTGAGTTTTTCATTCCAAAGCTATAGAAAAGAACACCGTCAGGTAAATTGCTATCCGTTCGCAACCATTTTTCAATAAAGTTATAAACACCGTAGGGTTGCCCGTTTTCCCTATAAGATCCATCCAACAAAATGCCCATGGAAGTCAAAATAGAGTTTTGGTTTTCCAAATTATAATTGCCGCTAATATACCATCCCGTTAAGTCGCCGTTTGCGTTCACTCCTGGGCCAATGGATACAGTAGTCGTGGAACCATCGGGGTTATATCTCGTAATTGGATAATAACCGTTTGTTGGTGCTGGTGTAATGTCATAAGGTAAATAATTATAAGGCCAGTTTGAATAATTAGACCATTCGTTGCGCAAATTGACGTCGCTTCTTTGGAAATAAAACATATAATTTGAAACCATGCCAACCGAATCCAATTGCACCTTATTACTTCCTGTAACATTATAAAACTTCTGAGTTCTAACCTGTTTAAACAAATATTTTTGTTCTTGAAGAGCAAACAATCGCGATTCTTCATTGGAAAGAAAGCAGTAAGTGCAATTTAAATGTATATCGGCGTTCCAAAGCGTACGAGTATCATCGTAATCTTCTAGAGCGAGAGCGACGGAAGGTGGTGTTTGTAAAAATCTATAAAATTGCATATACCATAAATTAAAGTTGGGGGCGACGTATGGATAGTTATTTGCTGCATCAAAAACGTCGCGAATCCTGAAAAGCTCCTGTATTGGTCGCATTGTAATATTAATGTGTAACTCGTTGTACTGAAGCGCCACTAGAGGAAACGCCATTTGCGTCTTATAGTTAAACCAACTACCGATTGGAATATATAAAATTCTGCCGCGAATTGATGGTTCGGCGCTCCCCGAAGCTCCAGCATAATACGCATTCGGGTACGAGTTAACACGAGCCCCATAGTTAGCAGGATCGTTCAACGCACTAGTATTTCCCGTCATGTTATCAAATAAAGTTTGTTTGGTTCCGCCAAATTCTCTCTTAACGAGCAAATTAATATATTCTCCTGTATATTCCTGTAATGTCTGGTTTCCGCAAGTGATTGTTATTTGTGATATCATTAGTGCTCCCAAATTTTCAATCCATTTAAATCCATAAGGCACCCAAATGCCAGCGTTGTTTTCTTGCGTCGTTGTGTCGGTGTTTGGTGGCATGATGGGGCTCCAAATATTCGGCAACTCAACACTAACATAAGAATCCATAAGCAAATCAGCGTACCTAGGTATTTTGAAAGTAAAGTTGGATTCTTCATTTAAACGCAATGTTCTAGATCCGTCAAAATCAACGCGGAATTTCTGCATACCAAAATTGGTATACCTGGCATACGTTGCTTTAAAAAAAGTTTTTGATGGATTGCCGTTTAATATAATGTTTTGTTGCCCTTCGCTGACTAATTGCATTAATCCTCCGGCCATATTTTAGATATATTATACAGATAAATTTATATTTTTAACTGTTTTTGTTTCATTAATTATTATAACATAATATAATAGACAAACACATAAACATGGACGCTGGTAGAAAAACAAACAATTTATTAGATATGGTTAAAAACCTTAAGGAAGATTTCGTCACACAAATATTGTTTAGCATGATAATCCTATTTATAATACTCGCATTATGGTATTATTTCCATATGAGAAATCTGCTAAGCCGCGAGTGTTCCGCCATGGACAAATCGTTTTCAACCCTGAATGGTTCAATTAAATCGTTGAATTCCTCTGACCCCAATTGCAAATATGCATTTAAAGACTATTACATAAAGACGGCTTACAACTGCTGTAGCCCAGGAACCTATAAAAACGATTATGTTTCAACGTGCGCCCTAAAAGACGTTTTAAAACAAGGTGCCCGAGGATTGGATTTTGAGATTTTTTCAATGGATGACCAACCCGTGGTTGCGACGTCAACCGTTGATAGCAATTATATTAAGGAAACCTATAACTCTGTGCCATTTTCAGAAGTAATGAATATTATAACAAATTACGCCTTCGCCGCGAGTACTGCTCCTAACCCAAATGATCCAATCATAATTCATCTGCGATTTAAGAGCGCAAATCAAAAGATGTACCAAAATTTTGCCAATTTATTGAAGCACTACGAACAGTTCTTTTTAGGCCCCAAATATAGCTTTGAGCAAAATGGAACTAATTTTGGCAACATTCCTTTGTTAGATTTGAATAAAAAGAAGACAATCGTTTTGATTGTTGATAAATCCAACAACTCTTTCATGGATTGCCATGATTTTTACGAATATGTAAATATGACTAGCAACTCTATTTTTATGCGTGCATTGCGTTACTATGACGTTAAAAATACGCCCGATTTATCTGAGCTTCAAGAATATAACAAACAAAGCATGAGTATATCAATGCCAGATGTGGGAACAAACCCACCAAATCCTGGAGCAATAGTTTGCAGAGAAACGGGCTGTCAAATGATCGCTATGATGTATCAAAAGAATGACGCGAATTTACAGGAAAATAACGCGTTTTTTGATAAATCCGGATACGCGTTTGCCTTGAAACCTGAGAAATTAAGATATGTTCCCGTGGTTGTTCAAGCACCTGCGCCGCAAAACCCTGCACTCTCTTTCCAAACGAGAAGTGTAAAGAGCGATTATTACGCGTTCAACATTTAGAACCCCCGACCAAAACTTATTGTATTATTTTTAATTTTTTATAATACAATAATATAACAATAACGCATTCATGCCAAAAACTAGAAAAAATAACAGCAACTTAAAAAAAACAAAAAAAACAAGAAAACAAGAAAAACGGTTAACAATTTGCAAAAGTAGGTACGCTTTATGTACTTCAGCTCCTTGTAAAAAAATCCCAAACAAACCGGGAAAAACAAGTTGCAAATGCACGGTTGAAACAGGTTATAATTTCGCAACAAAACCTTGTAACACTTTAAAAGCACATAAAACACGTTCTGGAACTCGCCGAATTTATTCAACATTCTCCATTAATGAAATGAAAGATGGTAAAAGAATAACAGAATGCCCCAAAAACACAGAATGGTCTGACTGCTTGAATCATAAATGCGTAGTTCATCCAAAAGACCCCAAAAAGGCGATATGTGAATGTAGTTTAAGAAAAACAAACAAAAATTGGTTCACCATGGGAGCAAAGAACGATCCTAAGAAATGCTCTGCGAGCAAATGGTCTGGCGCTCATAAAAAAGATTTTTATAATACACGAAAATTCTGGAACCATTATTTTTTAAAGAAAAAGAATCACAGTGGGAAAGTAATTGGAGAGCCTAAGAATTTTATTACACCTCTGTCTAACCCATAACCGCGGGTAACAAAATAAACGCGAATATTAGACAGGCTGCAAGAAACGCTAGAATGCTTTCAACGATATTCAACTCTTTTGGCGAGCATTCCTTTTCATGAAACTCCCACAATTGCGTCTTGTAAGAATATACATCATAAACATTGTTGATTGGAGCAGCCACACACTCATTTGGAATAGCGGAAAACAACTTTTTCACATAATCGCATTTTCTTTTCTTCTGTAATTCAACGTAACGCACCTCTGCTCTTCTCTGCCTTCGGCCACTCACTCTTGCGACAACTGAAGCGCGAGCCATAACTGACATTCCATTAATAATGGATGCATTTGCAATGATGAAGAAACAAACACGAGACAAATTCATTTTCCACTAATTTGGTTTTACACTGTTCAAATTTTTAAAAATACTTTTCAATTTTATTTTTTCTATTCTCTATTATTTTCTATTATTCTCTATTTCTTTTTCTATTTTCCATTTCTTTTTCTATTTATCTTATATTTTTCTCCGAATAATATAAGACACAAGACAAATGAAAAATATATGCGATAAATCAATGGATTTCCAGGAATGCGAATTGGCAATATTAAGAGCGGCAGTGGATAAAGCCGAGGAAAGATCCGGAAGAGCCGTCGCAAATTCAGGAGAAGTTAAAAAGATTATCAATATTGTTGAGAATTTCATTAGACGTAAGAAAGTGATATGTTATGGAGGCACAGCGATAAACAATATTTTGCCGAAGCAGGATCAGTTTTATAACACCGAAGTGGAAATACCCGACTACGATTTTTTCTCTCCCAACGCGTTAAAAGATAGCAAAGAGCTAACAGACGATTATGTGAAAGCCGGGTTTTTAGAAGTTGAAGCCAAGTCTGGTCAACACAAAGGCACATATAAGGTCTTTGTGAATTTTATACCAGTTGCTGATATAACGTTTTTACACAAAGAGATATACAAATATGTTAAGCAAGAAGCGATAAAGGTGGATGGAATCTTATACGCGCCCCCCAATTACCTTAGAATGTCAATGTATTTAGAACTTTCTCGCCCTGCGGGAGATGTAAGTAGATGGGAAAAGGTATTAAAGCGTTTAACGTTGCTCAACAAAAACTACCCATTGAAATCTCAGCATTGCGACGAATTAGAGCCATTCCAAAGAGAAATGGTAAAGAAAGAAGACGAGGATAAAATATTTGAAACTGTGAGAAACTCGTTTATTAACCAAGGCGTTGTGTTTTTTGGCGGATACGCGATTTCTCTCTATTTGCATTATATGCCAAAGCGTTTACACGACAAGCTAGAAAAGATTCCCGATTTTGATGTTTTATCCGAAGACCCCAAAAAGACGGCTGAAATTTTAAAGGAGCGTCTTAACGATGAAGGGTTCAAAAATGTTAAGATAATAAAGCGAAAAGAAATTGGCGAAATTGTTGCGCCTCATTATCAACTGCTGATAGGCGCCGACACAATTGCCTTTATTTATAAGCCCATTGCGTGCCATAGTTATAATATAATAACGGTTGATAAACAACCCGTGAAAATAGCAACAATTGACACCATGTTGAGTTTCTATCTCGCATTTTTATATTCAGATCGCAACTATTACGATACAGAGAGAATCGTTTGCATGGCTCAGTTCTTATTTGAGGTTCAACAGAAAAATCGTCTACAACAAAAGGGCCTTTTACGAAGGTTTAGCATAAGCTGCTATGGTCATCAAGAAACCGTGGAGGAAATGCGCGCAGAAAAGGCGGAAAAGTTTAAAGAATTAAAAGAGCACAAGAAAAAGCAGGATTCCGAGTACGAAGAGTGGTTTTTAAGATATAGACCAGCGGACGAAATGGATAAAAAGGAAAAAAAACAATCCGCCAATAGAAAAACAAAAACAATAAAACTAAAAAAAACAAAAAAATCAACTAAAACAAGAAACACTAGTACGAAAAAACGAGGCCGAGGCGGCCTATTTATCTAAAAACAATAATTTTCAAGCAAAACTATGTATAAATCTTTTATTATTTTTGATAAAACTTTAAAAATAATATGCCCACTAGCCTCATCGGGAACAAAGCTCTTCAAATACACAATAAAATAAATTATATAAACCAAACACTTTTCAACGAACCATTTTAAAACTCGGTTGCGAAATGTATTATATAAAGACCAATTATTCACATAACTGCACATCTGAGTTCCGGCGCATTGTTTAATATAAAATAAGTGAATGTCTAAGACCCCTGCCAATATGCGATGAAAATTCGTTTTTTCATTTTTGACGCAGAATAAATGACCTATTTTATCCGCACCAAACAAATCAATATATAAGGTCTTCCTATTAGTTTCCGCCGGAAAAATATAAGGGTTTATTCCGTCAAAAAAACGTTTTTTATGCAACATATTTCCATCTACAACAAAAGGAACGAAACACGATTTTCTAATAGTTTCAAAAACTTCGTCAATGTTCCTATATTTCCGCATAACAATCTTTTTGCCCTTTTTAACGTCATAATAAGATATAAATAACCGATTTTTTAAACTATCGCAAAGTACCCCACCAGACGAAATTCTCTCGCGAATCTTATCAAAACATGCGTCAATGGCGTTCAAGTTGTGGCGCTCTTTAAATTGTTTTAGAATTATATTATACATTTCGGTCATTAAATCCAGCGCGTCTACATAATAAAGGAGAGCGCAAACCGAGCTAATACTACAACAAGAAATCTTATTGATTCGCACATAATTTTGTTTCTCCATCTCTTTGAGAAAATAGAGGGCGCCGGTTAAATAGCTTCCGTTAAATATTCCTCCGTCTAATACCACGTTTATCTCTTCTATTGTGGTTTTGTTTTTGTTGTTGGGTTTGTTGTTGTTTTTTTTCGGTAAATTCAACATCAAATTTTGGATATAACTTTTTATAAGATGCATTTTTAAATTTGGTCGGCTATTATACATCTTTGAACAACAAATATACCGAATTATAACGAACGTTGAAATAAATATAAAGACTTAAAATTCTTATATTTATGTCAAATCCTGCAAATGACTTATGCGCCTTTTATTGTTTGTCTTACAAAAATGAAGAGAGAAAAACTGCAATAGCCGAAAGGTTTGCCAAGTTAAATATTGATGTGAACTTTTACGATGGCGTTGGGTTTGACGACCCTAGAATAAGCGTTCCAGCGGAAACCCATGCGTTTGAGAAGAAGACATGGTCTTACACTTATGGTCATTTTGACATGATATATAAATTTGTCACTGAATCCGATAAAGAATACGGCATTTTCTGCGAAGATGATATATACATAGATAAGGATTTGGCTAACGATGTTCCTGCGCTTATTGCTGATTTCAAAGAGATGAATTTAGATTTATTATTATTGGGATTTCTCACTTATTATGGGGTAGAAAGCCATCATTATGGATTTCATGACAAGCACGTGTTTCCTCCAGAAAACCAGAGAGAGAGGCCTCGCAAATATCACAACTACCCAAATGATTTGTGGGGCGCTCAGATGTACATGTTGTCTCGCACTCACGCCAAGGCTTTAATAGACAAATATTACGACGGATACGCAGTTCAATCGTTGAACCCCGAATTAAATTTAACGCCTTTTTGCTCAGATTGGGCGATTACAAAAGAAGGAAATAGAGCGTTAGTTTATCCAATGTACGCGGTGGAAGACGGAAAAACGCATTATGAACACGGTGGGCAATTCAACTTTCATCAAGATTGCTTCAGGTGCAATTTTGACCCAACACAGTATATCTAAATATGCCGAAACTAGAATTTCTCGTTTCTTTGTAACCTCGCGATAAATTCGGTGGGATCATTCTTATTCATAACGTAACAATTTATAATTTCAGCGGGAGAATAGAATTTATCTTTTATCTTTTTAAGTTTTCTCTCGTCAACGCCCGCATTATAATATCTTTTATACATTTTACGAATGATATTATGACTCGCATTATCAAGTTTCAAAGTAATATCAATGCGACCTGGTCGTATCAATGCAGGGTCCAACTTGTCGTAATGATTGCTGCTAATACCTAGGATTCTTCCTGGCGTCTCTTTAAGACCATCCCATAGATTCAGAATATCGTCCAATGTAATCGGATCATCTTCCGTGGTTTTTGTTACAGCGGTCAAAAGCTTGTTTTGTTCTTCATTTGCTTCAACAAAAGTTTGAATCACATCCGCCACGTTCACTTTTGAAGAAGGCGACAACGCGTTCAAATTTAATTTCTTTCCATTCTTTTTTCCGTTCGCATCCTTGGCATCTTCTCTCCTCCATACAATATCACCAAGACAATCTATATCCTCAATAATGATAATCTTTTTATCAAACCCCACGCTATGAACCTTATTATTAGAGTTATATCTATCCTCAAAAAAGAAGTCGTCCAGTTGTCTCTTTGTTTTAATAAGCTTCAACGATAGAATAACAATGTGACGCCCAGTCATATTCGCCAAACATTTGAAAAAAGAAGTTTTTCCGGTTCCCGGTGGTCCATGCAACCCAATCCCAAGCGAATAAGGTATTCCCATTTCATAATACCACTCTTTATTGTCAAGAAAGAACTGAATTTTACTTATAACTTGTTCTTGGTTTTCAAAGAACATATTTTTAAAGGTGCGAGTGCTATCAAAAGGATATTCACTCCAGCATTCATATTTATAATCCTCGTATTTGGTTTTTACTAAAGTATAAACAAATTTTTGGCTATTACGACTTTCTTCAATGGCTTTTATATATTTATCTTTCAATTTGTTAACGTAATTCTTAATGCCAGATGTATTCGTTTCGTATGAATAAAGCGTCAATGTAATTTTATCCGTTTTGGTTGTTTGTTTTTCTTTTTCACTGCCGCCAGAATCTTCGGTATAAAAGTCTGCAATGGCATATATCTTGAGGTCGGCTTTATATAAAAACGGCTTTTTTTGAGATACTATGTACATATCATTGTCATCATCGTCGTCGTCTTTATCGCGAAATTTATCCATTGTTGTATAAAGCTCTTTTAATTCACGAATCGTTTCATTGTCGTCCATAGTACCCAAAATGTCTTCCCATAGAGCTTTAAATGCGTCTGTAAAACAAGACGAAACTACTGGATAAAGGTTGTAAGTGCCAACACTAGAACATCTTTTGCCTTCATACGTGATTGAATATTTCTTAAAAAATAGTGATCGCACAGTGTCGCAAATATCTATGTTCCACGGCCGATTAAGAACGTCGTGATCATAAAGTAGCTTAACCGCATAACTAAAAAAAACAAACCCGAGTGTTGAAAAAATGGCGTCAATCAACGGGTTTCCAGTTTTCATTCTTTGAAAGAGAGAAATTTTTACAGAATCATTAAATGTTGTTTGTAATACATCAGCTAAATCAAATCGCATCATAAATTTCGCGTATCAAATATATTAAATCCAAAATAAGGTTTAATACATTTTCGGTAAATGTTACGATGTATAAAATACGCGCTTCAGTTTATATTCTCTCATACATTTATTCAAGAAGCACTCGCATTTTGCGCAAGGTTTAGAGTTTACGTAGCCCCCATTATTCTGCCCGCGGCCGAAACGCATAATATACATATCAGCGTCTTTCATTCTATTATAATTCCCCAAGGTTCTAACAACATTTTCTTCAGCGTGCATATTCCTATCTGTGTGCAAATAAGTGTTGTAATAACTCTGACTATCTTCTCTGCGATAACCAATGCGATTCACTGCACTTGCAATTATTTTTCCTCTATAAACAATGACAGCAACGTGAGCAATAACATTGGCTAGCCTAAATCGTTCAAATCGCTTGTTATTTTTAATTTCGTCTAATACTCTCGTTATATCCGAATTTGGCATTTACTGCGATTAGTGGTTATTTTATGTGTCTTGCTATTTTTATATATTTTTCTCTTCAATTTTTCTTTTTAACATTTATCTGTAAACCCAATCCGAAAAAAGAATATAAAGATGATGCTACATATATAATGAAAAACCATTGCAAAAAATGTTTGAACAAGTGTCCGCTTATTTAAAAAGAAGAAAACTGAGAAGATTAATTAAGAGTAAAAAGGTCAGTGTTAGTTTTATGCAAGACGTTGACTTGTCGCATACTAATTTTTCCCGCATGCAAATCAATGGGTCAAAAATGAGAAACGCCAATCTAAAAAAAACGAATTTTCAATATGCAAATTTACAAGGATCAATGATGAATAATGCGAACTTGACAAGCGCGAATTTGTCGCACACAAATTTAATTTATGTAAATTTTTCAGGAGCTGATTTAAGAGGCGCGAATCTTGGCAACGCAAAATTATACAAGACAAACTTTGAAGGCGCTAATTTATCTTACGTGAATCTATATAATGCACGACTAGACCCAACAACAAATTTCACAAACGCCAATTTGACTAATGCTATTTTTGACGAGGAAAAACTAATGCGTTGCATAATTGTTGGTGCCACAATAAAACCATTGTCTTTTCTAGACAGCGTTTTGTATTATGCATTTGGATACAAAAAACAAAACTTAAAAACGGTTGTGCCAATGAATGTGTATCCGACAACCAACTAAAAACGTGACGTTAATCTTAGAATTTACTGAAATGTGTCATAACTTTTGACAACGTGTAATATAACATTCCAAATAGAGCACTCGTGAATAAAAACCCGTATAAATTTACGTTTCCATCTTTTGAAAACAACGCAGGGAAAAACTTATACAAATAACGTCTAAAAATGGGCAATTGAAATAAAAAATACAAAACCGCAATTAATAATGGGATTTGAATCTCGTCGTAAAGTTGATCCAAACTATCTCCATATTGCGCGTTTTTATTGTAGTTTTTAATGATATCTTCATTTTCATCTTCTTCTGTGATATAATCGGCATTAGATGCTGGTGGTGGTATATAATTGGGCTGAACTTGAGGATCCTGGGATATATTTTCAGTGTTACGAGGAATATCTCTAGACTGAAGTTGAGTTGCTCCAGTGGAACTGGCTTGCTGTAAACCACTCACGATTTGATTTATCGTAGTTTGGTCTAAAGAAACCCCTCCCGGCCCGCCGACGGTGTGTTGATTGGGTGCTATTTTTTCATTTACAGAGAGGGATACATTTCCACCAATGCTGCCACCACCCGTGGGGTCAGTTGGTAGATCCATTATACTAGTTGTATCAGAAGACATATAATTAGTATAAAGAAGATACTTTCAGAAAAGAATCGCAAAGATACTTTTTAGAAAAGTATCACAAAATGGGTTCTACCTGTGGTACTTTTTTAAAAGTGTTATTGCATATCCACGTTTTTCTTATTGGCATCGCATTTTGTTGTAACTGGTTTAAATTTATAACATTTATCTTCGTGCTTATAAACCTTGTCTTTAATATCATCTAATGGAGGAGCTTTCATAATTAAACAGTTTTTGCCCTTGCAAGCACTTCTAAATAATGTCGCTAGACCAAAACCCAATATAATAGACATTAGATATTTGCCGCTTTCCGTGTGAAAAAATTTCCCCAAATGCATTTATATATTATATAGGTAATAATAATATAATATATATAAATTCCATTATTGCAACCCATCATCGCTTTGCCCGTTTTGAACTGGCACAGTTTTTATCTTGGATTCATCCGCTGGGCACGCAACTTCGCTCGCTTCATAAACGAAGCAATTGTCCGCGTTATCTTTATATTGAACCTTTCCAGTATTTTCAGGAGTGGGATAAACATATATTGTTTTTAATTCTGGGCCCCAAATATAGACAAAAAAGAGACCAATCGCTAAACTAATAATAAATACTGGAATATTAATAAATTTTGAAATCATGCTTTATACTTATTGCGCATATTATTTTTCCAAGATTTATTTATTTTGAACCATGGATTTAGCTATTGACCTGCGATAACTTTGTAAGTTTCACCTGTTTGTGGATCTGTTGCAATTAACTCACCTTTTACAAGTTCTATTTTGTACTTGAGGCGATTGGCTTCCGTTGCAGCAATTGACCCGTCTGAAAGCAAATTCGGATGTATTCTTATTTTTGGCAATGGTCTTCTCTCTTGAGTTTCAGATTCGTTGTCAGATTCCGATCCCAAATCAGACCCCTCTTCCGATTCCAAATCTGATTCTGATTCTGATTCTGATTCTGATTCTTCTTGAATTCGTAGTTGAGGTTTCAATTTGAATTTTGAATCATTGTCTTCTCCTTCTTCATCGCGATTTTTTGATTTAATGCTAGGAATAGCAGGAGAAAATGCAACGTTTTTCACCGCCCTCTTTTTTGACGACTCTTGTTCCACCCCGGTTTTAAATGACATTACCTTTTGACCATTGTCGGCGAGATCCCATTCCAAATTTTCAGCGGTAATGGGCGTTTGAATTAAATGAAATGTGTTATCGTCTTCATTGTACTCAACATTGTTATAAGCGTATTTTTTTTTCATTATTTCATTAGCGCGAGGGTTCATCGTATTCACGTATAAATCAACGGCATCAACAATGAGCTGAGTGTTTTGCGTAGAATTGTATTGGTTTACCATTGAATTGAAATTATCCAAATTGTTGTAAAATTCAAGTTGCAAAGTTTTAAGTTCAGCCTTTTTTTCTTCATTATCAACAACATTTAAATAAGTTTGAAGCGTGAATTCATAGACCTTGGTAAACTCGGTAACCTTCTCCTTAATTTTATCAAATCGTTCCACAGCTTCTTCAGCGTTAATGTAGCCAAACAATAAGTCGTTTTTATCAACGATGACTTCTCTTTTATATTCATTGAGCGAGTTTTCGTCGCTTTCAAGGTTGTCGCGTATATTTTCAACTAAACCCAAGTTAATATTAATGTTGAAAGGGCATGGGTTTTTCCTATCTCCGCAAATGGCAATAGCATGTCTCCCGTCTCCGTCAACTTTAGTGGAAAAGATGGAGCCAACAGGTCGCTTGCAATTAATGCATTTAGGCTTAATTTTTGCGAACTCTGATCTCTTTTCGCCCCAACTTAGACCGGCCATTTTGACAATTGTGTTTTTCTCTTTTTTAATAAGTTCTTCGTATTTGTCTTTGTATCTAAAATATTGATTCAAACTGTCAACAAATTTGCGTTTTTCTGCGTCGCGTTTTTCTTCTTCTTCATTTTTATTCATCCTTCTTATAATGTATAAGTATAATTATATATTATAATTTGTATTTTACAGTTTTCTATTTTCCTATTTTCCATTTTCTATTTTCGGTTTTCTATTGATAAACTTGTTTCCCATTAATTTTTCGGTGAATTACATCATATTCAGTATCCCAATGAGGCAACCCTGTAATAAGCTGCTGGCTAGCACGTTGTTTAGATTCTTGAAAATTCTGAATCTTAGATAAAATATATTGTTGTTTTTGTCTATTTTTCATGTCTTTTTCAACCGGCGTCAGTTTTCCTTTATACTTGAAAAAAAGAATTATGCCTAAAATGACCAAAAATCCGATCCCGAGAGAAATGTTAATTAACATGTTGTTGTAAGTATTTTTAAAAATTCTACACTGCTTTAAAGTTTCGCTTAAAAAGTATTTTACTCCAGGCTCTATTAAAGTAGGTTTAGTAAAACTATCAATGTTCATATTTATTATCGCCTAACAATTAATATAATAATGTATAATAACTAAAAAAATTATACACAATAACTATATGGACAGTTCTTTTTTTTCTCTATTAATTTTTGTAGTCATAACATTATTATATTATTTGGCCTTAAAACCTAAGCTTAACGCGTCTGCATTTGACGACCCGACTGGATCAGAATACGCGGCTTATAGTAGCAGCAACAACACGTCTCTGTTTATTTATTTTTTGTTTATTGTTTTGACCCAAGTCGCCGTTAATGCGAGCGTAATGGTGAATAAATGCGGGGGTAGTTTATTGCAAAACATCGGCTCGGCATTCTTGATGACATTGATTCCTTGGATATTTATTTTTGGAGGCGTAATCGCTGCTCTAATGATGTTTCCCGGGTTTAAATCGGCATTTTCAAACGTGATTGGTTATTTTGCTGTGTCAAACTCGGCCAATAACATTTTATCCGAATTATTGGTGAATACTGATCTCAATCAAGCGATAAACTCCGCGGCGACAACGGGTGCGGAACCGGAAAAAATAAACAGCCTCAAGAGCGCTGCTGAAGCCATTGTCAAATTAAGCGGAAATATGTCTATCTTGATAAATCAGATAGTTCCGTCAAATTTCATGGAATATTGGGCGATGTTGGTTCCGTTAATGAAGGAACAATACCAAGTGGGTGCGCCGGAAATGAAGCAACAATTATTAGACGTTGTTGTTATGAGAGATAACGTAGGAGAAGCGCTCTGGTATATTTACACCGCGATATTATTGATCTCTATTACTCAATACAACATTATGAGCAGACCTTGCAGCCAAGATGTAGCTACAATGCAACAAAACCAAGAACAATACTTAAAGACGGAATCAAAAATAAACGCTGCGACCGATAAACAAAATTCAAAAATCTACACGTATTAAAAGAATGATATTTTATATTATGTGAATATGAATAACATACACATTATAGTTCGTGTATGTTATACGTTAAAACATGGAGTGTCTTGATAAATAATACAAGACGAACAAGTAAGAGAGAATGCCCAAAACAATAGCTAAAAGCCAAACAGGAAGAATAGTCTTATTACGATAACCAATGCCAAAATCTCGGATGCTTCCATCGTCTTTGTATAAAAATGCGGGTTTGCCAATTTGGATCGTAACAAAAACCGCTAAAAATAGAAGAATGCTAACAAGCGTTACATTTTTTGAAATATAGGATCTATACATTGAATTCATGTTGTTTACTATATATGTATAATAATTAGATATATTTTTATCAAATTATTTAATCGGGCGTAGTGCCTTTTTTTCAGTTAGTCTCGTTCTTGCCAATCTTCGTTGTCTTGTTCCGCACCAAAATAGTCTTCTCCTGCGTCGTCGCCGGCGAACCAAGCGATATCATTTTCTTCCTTATCAATGGCCTCTGCTGCGTCGGTTTCTTCCATATAATCTTCCAAGAATTGGTTGATGTTTCCGTCTGTCACATTCTTCTTCTTTCTAAGCGACGTTTCAATCTCCGCGATTTTTTCCATATAATCGCGCTCTTCGTCGTATGTTTCTTTAACGTAGGTAGTAAGACCCTTTTGCAGACCCTTGCTCCAAACGCCCAACTTATTTATCTTCAAAATGGTGTCGGCGTCGCGCTCCTCGTCGGTCATCGCTTGAAGTCTGTCAGTAAACGTGTCCTTCTCTCTTTCCTTGCTTTTAAACACGACCTCCATTATTTTGTCGTAACTGAGATCCACAATATCCTTGTGATTAGACATTATGGTGAGATAAGCGACTAGCAATTTGGAGACACGGATTTTCATGTCTTTGATATTGCCAAGAAGAAGAGTGGGCGTTGACTTGGATGACAAATGCAACTCTTCATCTTCCATGTTTTCTATGGTAAGAGCAATATCTCTGTCTTCTTCGTCGCTCGGGGCATTAACTACAAGCATATTTTTATCCTCTGCCAAGTTTTTATAGGCGTTGAGAGTTTGCAAGAAATAATTCTCAAATAAGAGTTCGCTAGTTCTCTTGTCAAAAACGGCGTATGTATCTGTGCCTTTGTATTTAATTTCAGTCATATAAGGCGTATCCAACGAGAGGCTCATTAAATTCTTAGAAACCTCGGGAATCTTTCTTAAAATGTTTGCGACTGTTTTGTCGTCGTAGAATGGTCTCAACACTTTATAATATTCTCCGATGACATTTTTAATGTCGGAGTTGTGCTTTTGAGATAAATTCCAATACTTCGGTAAACTGACCGCGTTTTGGAAATCCACTTTATTTATTATTGTGTCTGGCAATACATCCAATAATTGGTGTATATAGTTTTTAACGAATTGGATATTGTTATAGGTGCTTTCGTCGGAAATAGAGTTTTTACGAGCGTCTTCGGAGCATTCACCCCATTTCATGAATGTATTTAAAAGGGCTTTTACGTCGCTAAGATTTCGTTTTGTAGCTCCGCTATTTTTGCTAATAAAATCATATATTTCTGTCTTCACTTCACTGTTAACGCGAGCCAAATAATTTTTAAGAGAGCGCATTTCTTCAGTGTCTTCGGTAACAGCGATATCAAACGTGTCTAACGCGGAGTCAATCTTTTTCCTCAATTCTTTGGGCACAATTTCCGCACCAGATTTTTCGTCGTTGTCTTCCTTATCCATGTCTTCAAGGATGTTGCGCATTTTTTGTATTTGAGTTGTCGCTGGGCTATCAACATTCACATTTACTATGTTTTTCCTATCAACAAATTGTAATAATCTCAACAAAGATTCGTTGTTGTAGTTTTTACCATCTTGCTTTAGTTTTCTAATTTTTTCGCTGATAGAATCGGATTTAGAAAAGTGCTCTGGTTTTCCACCGCAAATAGCATCTAATTCTGGGCTAATTGGAATAATTGAATTGAATCTGCAAAATTTAATGAAAGAACGATAAATGGTTTCGTCGTTGAATTGGTCGCTTAATGGAGCATAAATGTTCTTTGAATTCTCTCTGCAGAAGAAGAAAGGCGCCTTGGTTACAGCATCAATATCCTCAATTATATTCGTCAAGTCTTTCACGATCTTGTTATAAACAACTATTTCGGGCTCCTCTTCAATAAAATATTTAATCGTGCTGATTCCACCGCGTTCACTGCAGCAAGAGTTTTCCAAGAATGGTTCTTTCGCCGAGTTTGTTAAGAGTAATTTCTTTCTATCAACAACCTTTTGGATTAATTCCTGAAGGGCGAAAGAGAAAAATATGATTTTTGATTTAATAACTAAGATTTTCTCTCTTTGGCAAGTAGCGCCACTCTTAAAATTGCGAAGGCATTCCTTTTTGAACTCTTCTGAGATATTGGAAATCGGTTTAAGTTTGAATGGAACTAGAGGAGGCAAGAACTGCGTCCATTTATTTAATGCATATTCTGAAGGAATGTCTTCTTCAGGCGTCGCCAACAAGTATTCCAATTTATTCTTGAACTTTTGGGCTACATCGGAATTATTAATGTAATACGTGTCAATAAACGCTTTAATTTTGTCAGAAATAGCGGAATCTTTCACTTTCATCAAAGCAGACCAAGGATGCGATGAATTGCGAAGGTGATGCGCGACGCACGATAAATACTGAACGGAAGAAAGATCTCCAGAGCCTTCAAATGGGTAACCTGTAAATGATCTTACGCATCCTGGAAAAGTCTTGCGCGTTTTAATAGAAGGAATCGCTGTTTGAACTCCTATAATATAAGCGCCTAACGTGAGATATAAGATGGTGCTGTTGTAAACTGCAATATAAGGTGGGAGTTTTTTGCCCTTTTTAGCGGCCTCCTCAACGCGCGTTTTATGATCTTCTTCAGAAACAAGAGCGCCTCCTTGGATTGTTTCCAATGCTATTTTAATAATGAATTCCTTCTGGTCTTCTATGTAAATTCCCATGTGTTCCGCCAATGCATTAATAATATTAGACATCATTTTTGTTTCGGGCGTTGTGTATTTTTTTACTACAGGTTTTCCCGAAGCGCCGAGAATCGCGTCGCCCAAATCTTGCTCCATAACTTCACGAGTTTTAACCTTGTACCCTTCTTCATAACCTTCGTCAATGTCAAAATCAATCGCGCGAATAACGTAACCACTGTATTCATCAACCCAAGAATCACCATCGTCGCTTTTTTTACCACAGTCTTTAATAACTTCGTCAATAACACGCAAATAATCATCTGGGTGTTCAACCCAACAAACAGCTAATTTATATAAAAAGGCTGGCAACAATTTAACGCCGGTTTTAATGCAATATCTCCAGTGGATTCCATCTTCAGAACTAGCTTCTTCTGCAGTGGGTTCTCTCGTAAAACGAATGGCGAACCTTACAATATAATTTTGTCTCTTAGACATGTTTGTTTGACCCAATATAATGTCTCTTAGCTTAGAATAAGGCGAAAAAACGGTTTCTTTGTCAAAATCGTCATTGCCAATGCCGAGTTTAAATTGTTGAGCATTGTACTTAAAAACCCGCGAGTGCCAAATGTTGTGAAGTTTTTCCATAATGCTCAATTCGTATTCGTAATTAGAGTTCAAGAGCGCGCTAAGCTTATCTTTTGACATCTCGTATTTTTTGTCAAACTGACTAACAATTTCCTTGAGAGCATTTTCAGTTATGTGCTTTTTATTTAAATCCTGCGTTTCGCAAATAGCCTTATATTTTTTGTCAACTTCCATACAATCTTTTTGGAAATCGCACAACAATGATTGATTTGCCGCTGCCGTTTTTTCGTCAATCGTTGTATCGGGTTGCCATCTGTTATGAGTTCTCTTAAAGTAAAGAAGCTTGTCTTGAGCCAAGTCATACATAATAGCGAAATTTCCGTCAACAACGCGTTTCATTCCAGTTATTAACGTTTCCGCCATATAAGGCGCGTCTTCTGGTCGTATCTTATTTTTTCCGACAAGTTTCTGAATTAAGAATTCATTGAATCTATCGGGCTCCATTGAAATCTGTTCTTTTTGATAGTCGTCCAAAATTCCGTACGCAGTATCGTCGTACTTTTTATCAAAATAAGTAATCTTGTCATTGTCGCCAGCGATTTCTTCAAGAGTTTTATATTGTTTTGCAACGACAATGGTTAAGCATTTATTGTCTTTTTCATCGTCTTTAATGTCTTCTTCAAGCTTGTTCTTCTCTCTTTCAATGTTTTCAATGATAGAACTAATATTTTCTGGCATCATCGTTCCCATATTCGCCAATGCGAGAGAGTCATTGAAAAGTTTTGAATAATCGGATGCAGTCATTTTCCAAAGAATCTCTGAATTTGTCAAGCGCAAATCGCTGGAATCGTAGTCGTAACTATGTAAAACTTCATTCTGACTTTGTTTTTCCGTTAATAATCCGACAATTTTGGAATCATTCGCTTTTAATCCAATGTTCATGGCACGTTTCTTCAATGTGGAAAACTCGCGCTCTTTTTCCTTAAACTGTTTGTACTGTTCTGATATTTTTTCTTGTAAAAACAAGTTGATGTCTTTATATTGCATAAAAGTCAAATCGTCTGAATAAACCAAGAAAGGCTCCAAATATCCAACAATATCGTGGAGAGAAAGCTTGCCGTGAATGTATTTTTTCATTAAATTGAATAAAACACGAGTTTTTGGAACTATTTTCTGTAAAAACCTCTTGTATATCTCATAATTCGGCATTTTATCCGTTTCTTCGTTTTTGATAAGAATGTAATTTTTAATGTTGTTGACGAATGTTCTCTCAGAGGCCTCAACACCTTCTTCCAAATTATCAATGTTAACTCGGTTGACGCTTGTATTTTCGTTAAGAAGTTGCCAGTAATTTACGAAGGTGTCATTTAAATTCGCTTTTTCATAAATGCTTGTTGCTGGAAGATTAATGTGAGAGAAGCGAACAGTTGGCTCTGGAAGAGTTACTATGGATTTCAATTCAAGAACGTCGGGCTGAGTTATATTTACACGATGCGAAATCATCTTTTTGCCAGTTATTTGCGTCGCATCTAATCTGCTAACTCCCAAATTGTAACGCTGCATGACAAACTTTTTTGTTTTAATAATATCATTCTCAACGATGGAAGAATTAAAATCGCTCAAGTTGTCAATAATTGCGCTAAGATCATTTGAAATAGATACACTATTAATAACGTCAAACGAGGTTTCTGAGTTTGGCTCATTAAATGGTGTCAAATAAGGGTTAAGCTCTGCGATTAGGTTGAAATATTTGTTTTGTTCTGATGGAGTGTCATTGGATCTATAACGATCAAAAATGGTTTTCATTTCTGACACATCTTCATCAATAGAAAGTGGAACAATATCCAATATTTCTTCGGCGTCTTCTTTTGAGCTGATGTTATAAACCTTTTTCACATTTTTTGCAACGGGGACAAGCCAGTATAATAAAGTTTTAAACGTCAACAAGTTTGTAGCCAATGGTTTCCAATTAACAGTTTTAACAATGGGGCCAATGACATTGCCGTTTTCATCTAGATTGGAAAATTCAACGCGCAACTGCTTAAAACGTTCAATCATAGTGTGAATGTTATTCAAAACAGAGCTAGTTCGTTGAGTGTTGGGAACATTGGACAATAACTCATTCAACAAATCATCCGTCTGCGAGAGAATGTTGTAGCGTTGTTGAGATTCTTCAACATCAACCAACTGAGTAATTGCCGCTAATTCTTGACCGATTTTAATTTCATCGGCGCGAACAAAGAATTCGCGAATGGTGTCTTTAATTTCCTTTGCTGGCAAATTATAAGTAGTTTCCTTGTTTTCTAATTCAGATTCTTCAAGCTCGTCTATTTCGGATATTGTTTCTCGTTGCGGTTGCGATTCTTGTTCGCGTTTTTTCTCTGGTTTCTCTCTAATGGTAAAAGTTTCAATGGGTAAATCTTGAGGGATTCCTTTATAACCAAAATTAATGTAAAGAGTATCACCTTCTGGATAAGACTTAATTTCAATCATATCCTCTTCCAAATTAGTAATTTCTCCGGTAATGATAACTGGTGTATCCCCGCCAAAAAGAATGTCAACCCATGTTCCTGGCAGAAGACCATTTTGGCGAGCATATCCTGCATTCTCATTGCGGTCAATGAGAGAAATTGCTGTAATTGAACCATCGCCTAATATGCCATCCGCACTAATTTTTAATTTTAGTTCTGTTAAATCGTCTACATTTACCAATTTAATTGCGTTTTTGTCTATATATTCAATAATAAATGTGTTGTTGTCTAATATTTTATTTGAAGGCGCCTCAAAACGAATAACGTCTGATAACTGAAGATCAACTGATGTTTTTTCAGGAACCTCTTTCGGTTCATCTTTATTTTCTTCAACATTTTGCGATGATGACATAATTGTTCCTATATTTATAATAGAAATTTTTATCATTATGTCAACCGAAATGAAATCAAATGAAATCAAATGAAATATGTAAAATCTTGAAGGGTTTAAAGATATATTTTAATTATTTACCATACCATTGTGCAATGCAACCGGCCGTTTATAAGTTGGGAGAAATTCCTGGATTCAAGGATATGCTACTAAATGAATCGTACGACAACGGTTCTGCAAAATTCAATGTGACTACATATATTACTAAAAATAATAATAGATATAGGATAATTCGCTACGATAAGGAAAATCTTTGCGCTGATATTGTTTCTTCTGTCGGGCTATTGCGATCAATAGTCGTTGATTCAGAGAATCATGTCTCAAGTTTTTCACCACCTAAATCATTCTCTCAAGAGACATTTATTAATAATAACCCTGAAAAGACCGACCACATAATTGCTCAGGAATTTGTTGAAGGGACTATGATTAACGTATTTTGGGATAAAACTTCCGGGTTATCCGGGTCTTGGGAGTTTGCAACGCGCAACACAGTTGGCGGCGAGGTTTGTTTCTATAAGACGAAGAAAAACGCCAAGACTTTCCGCGAGATGTTTTTAGAGGCCGCTCAAAATAATAATCTAGAGCTGAACAGACTAAATCCCGCATATTGTTATAGTTTTGTTCTGCAGCATCCGGACAATCGCATCGTAGTTCCTTTTAAAACTACGCAACTTTATCTGGTGGAAGTGTATGAGATTATTAATACGGCGGATGGAACTGTAAACATTATTTCGCATGATATTAACTTTGTTAAAAATGGAGGAGCTTGGGATAATGTGAGTGTTAAATTTCCGAAAATATACGATTCTTGGTCTAATTACGAAGATTTAAAGAATGAATTTGCTAGCATGAACTCGCCGTACGACATTTTAGGAGTTGTAATTAAAAATAAGACCACGTTGGAGCGTTGTAAGATGAGAAATCCTGTCTACGAATACGTTAGACATTTGCGCGGAAATCAACCCAAGGTGCAGTACCAGTATTTGAATTTGCGAAAGGATGGAAAGGTTGGAGATTTTTTGAAGTATTATCCGGAAAATAAAAAAGAGTTTTCTTATTATCGCGATAAGTTGCACGATTTCACGTTTGCGCTTTATCAGAACTATATTAGTTGTTATATAAAAAAGGAGAAACCTTTGAAGGAATTCCCTGACCATTTTAGAACGCATATGTTTCACTTGCATAAAATGTTTGTTGACGAGTTGAAGCCGAAGAACGAGTATGTCAATAATACAGTTGTAATTAACTATGTGAATAATTTGCATCCATCTCTTCAGATGTATTCATTGAATGCGTGTTTGAGAACGCGCAGGGTTGATTTTATCAAGGTGGATTCAACGACAGATTAAAAAAAATAAAAATAAAAATAAAAATAAAAAATTGATTATTTTTTTTAGAATTTCTAGTGTCAACCCAAACCAACCCAACCCTAAAATGCCGACAATAACTAGGTTTCCTCCAGAGCCCAATGGGTATCTGCACATTGGCCATTGTAAATCATTGTTGATAAATTACGGAGAAGAGAATTTGTGTCATTTAAGATTAGATGACACAAATCCATCAACTGAACGCGAACTTTTTGTAAGCGAAATAATACGTGATATGACTTGGCTTGGATATGACCCTGGAGTCATTACCTATACGTCAGACTATTTTGATAAATTGTTTGATTTTGCGTGCGTTTTGATTAAAAATGGATATGCGTATGTTGACTTTTCAGCGCCAGATGTAATTAAACATGAAAGACTCAATGGAACTGAAAATGTTTACAGAAGTATGCCTCCAGATATTCATTTGATGGAGTTTGAAAATATGAAAAACAAGAAATATGCTTCTGGTGAAGCAGTTCTTCGTTTAAAAATAGATATGTCTAATAACAATTATACGTTAAGAGACCCAATTGCCTACAGAATAAATTATTCTCCGCATTTTAAAACAAGTGAAACTTGGTGCATTTATCCATCCTATGATTATAGCCATGGGATAGTAGACGCGCTTGAAAATGTAACCACATCATATTGCACAGAAGAGTTCTATATTAGGCGCGATTTATATTATTGGAGTGTAACCACTTTAAATAGCTTAGGTTGTAGCTTACCCGCAGCAAATGTGCACGAGTTTGGAAAACTTACCGTTGAGAACAACACTCTTTCCAAAAGAAATATTAAAAAATTAATTGATGATGGCGAGGTATCCGGGTACGACGATTCGCGTTTACTCACTGTGAGAGGTATGCGCAATCGTGGATATACACCGGAAATAATTAAATCCATTGCAAAATGTTCAGGGCTTGGAAAGGCTAAAACGGTTGTCTCTATGAAACTCGTTCATCATTTGCTTATTGCTCATTACAACCCCATTGCGATTAGATGTTTTGCGGTTATAAACCCCATCAAATGCGTCATTACAAATCTTGATGAAGAAAAAATTTGCAATCACCCGCATATTCCGAATAAACCGGAGTTTTGTCACACTACCACAATAAGTAGAGAAATCTATTTAGATAAAGATGACTTCAAGCTGGAACACGACGAGGACTACTATCGTTTGTCGCCGATAAATAAAATGGTTAGACTGAAGTTCTATGATATTGTGAAGTATGAAGGTGTCACAGACAATGTTGTTCATGTATCTGCATGTAATTTGAAAAAAGACAAATCTGTTAAATCAACAATTCATTGGCTTTCGGTGAATCACGCCGTTCCGGCAAAATTTGTATTCATAGATATTGAAAATCCACTAATAAAAAACATTCACGACGGATTTGTTGAACGCTATGCATTGGAGTGTGGTGAAGACGTTGTATTTGAATTTGAAAGAATTGGATATTTTAAGTTATTGAATAAAGACGAAAACAATGTTCCACACTATCTTTGCATTGTATATTTGAAATAACTTGTAAAACTATATTATAATTAATGTGTAATTAATGTATTTTTGTTTGAAACTTTTTCTAATTTCAAATGACAATTAATTGTGAAACTCAATAATATATGGTTCAATATTTTCAAAACCTTCAACAATTTCGGGTTCATCTTCCATATGTTCTAACACAATCTTATTGAAATTTTCCTCACAATGAGTAAGCTGAATTTCACACCAAAATTCGGTTTTCAACTTCTCAAGCATATCTGTAAACTCACTAACTTTTACGAATTTTCTTTCAAAAACAGAGAGGTTTTCTATTTTGTACCCAACAATACATTGTCCCTTATCCGTATAAAATACTCTCATTTTCAGGTTTTTGCTTTTTAAGAAGTTATTTGCACATTCTACAAAATGGCAGTCCATGTACATATTTTCTCTCAAATTATATTTTTGCATTATATCACATTTTGCTTGTTCAAAATCTAAACTGAATAGGCGAAACGCCTCTTGGCACGTAACGGGAAAGCCAAAATAGATCGGCATGTTTGGTTTTTAATTGATTACTTTTCGTCAAAAAAAAATAATCAATTTTTTATCGTCGTTTGAAATGAGAAAAGGTATAAAAAATCATAAAGAAATTGTATTAATTTGGCACCACATTTGCAAATTGTAGTTAAAACTTGTCTTGGATCTTTTTATAAACAGAAATCGCGTCGGCAATGCATTCCTTCAAGTTCTGTTTAATTGCCATCTTTTCAAGGTCCTCTTTATAAGCAATGCGGATAATGCTATCAGTGTCATGAGGGTGCATCTTCTTAAAACCGCAATATGAAAGCGACCTGGTTCCCTCGTAAAATTTAGAGTACAAGAAATATTCAATGACCTTTCCAATAGTATAATCTTCGTTTTCTAAAATGACATCGTATGAATTTGAAATTGTGTTATCAGATGGCAACATTTTAAGTTCGTCTGTATCAATGGTCGTATTCAACGCGTCTAGCTTTTCAATCAAAATGCTGCAAGCCGTTTTAACAATGGTCTGATTCGTAAACGCTCCCACAGTTTGAACGATAAAATCAAAACTGTCGCGCTTAACAACACGCTGACCATCAAGAAGAATCCAATTCTTTGTTTCAAATGCAATTTCTTCTTTAGACATGCCCTTGTCGCGCCATTCTTGAGACTTTTTTGCCAACTCCTTTTCAATTGCATCGTCGTCTTGGGTGAAACCGTAAGAGCAAGTGGAGACAACATTGAACATACCGTCTTGTTTTGCATTTGCAATTGTAAGCTCGCAAGTGAAATGCAACTTTTCGCCAGGGATCTCATCCGAAATTTTAGGTCTAAGTCTAGCAAAATCAATGTAATAGCCAGTCAAACTATTTGCAGGGAAAATCTTTTTTTGGTCGGCTTCCGTCAAGTATTGATTTGTAGTAAGATTCTTAACCTTGAAATGCTCCGTTGTAACAAACATAATAGTGTCAGTGAGATTCTCCACATTTACTTCTACAATGTAATTTTGAAGAGGCATTTTAAGATCGTCAATATAAATGGGAATGCAACTTAAGCGTTGTTTTAGAATCTCATTGTTTAACCGAGTGGTATTAACAAGAATATTGCATTTGTTCTCTTCTTGAGGAGATGTTTTAAAGACGACTGTCGGAATGTCGGATAAAATAGTTCTGCGCAGACCGTTTGCCAAACTGACGTTTACATCTCTCAAAGTAAACGTAAGAATGTCGCCGTTTTCTGTTGATTTTTCAATTCTCGGGTTCATTGTATCTATATTAAACAAATAATATTTAATATATTTAATCAATTTTTTATTAAATGAGTTAAAATGAAGTTTCAATAACCTTAATATAGATTAATGAGTTCAATTCTCTGGTTCATTGTATCTATATTAAACAAATAATATTTAATATATTTAATCAATTTTTTATTAAATGAGTTAAAATGAAGTTTCAATAACCTTAATATAGATTAATGAGTTCAATTCTCTATTATAGTAATTTTTGCGAGCATTCAAAAAAACTATTGCAAGCTCTTTCAAAAAGCCAAACAAGCAAAGACTTGCATTTTATTTGCATAGATAAGCGAACTAAAGGCCAGGACAATAAAATTTACATAGTTTTAGAAAACGGTCAAAAAATTGTAATGCCCGAAAATGTAACCAAAGTTCCAGCGCTACTATTGTTAAATAATAATTATCAGGTTTTGTATGGAGACGCTATTTATAATCATTTGAAACCAAAACAAGAGGTTATAACTCGTCAAGCCACAAACAATAATATGGAGCCTATGGCATTTTCTTTAGGAGGAGGGCATATTGTATCCGACAATTACAGTTTTTTAGACATGGATTCAGAGGAATTGAATACAAAGGGAAATGGTGGAATGAGGCAAATGCACAATTATGTTCCGTTGAATTATAGCGATTCAATTAGCACGCCGAGCGACGATCATGATTATAATCAAGGTAGAGGAGGTGGACAAGAAATGACCATTGAGAAGCTGCAACAAATGCGAGACCAGGAGATATCTAGTTTGTCTGCGAAAAAATAGAGAAGAAAAGAAGAAAGAAGAAAGAAGAAAGAAGAAAGAAGAAAGAAGAAAGAAGAAAGAAGAAAATAGAAAATAAGAAAAAGTTTAAAGTAAAAATAAAAAATATAATTATACATTATAAAAATGTCAATCGTCGCCATTGAAAATTTTGAAATAGTTAGAGTTGCAACGGCATTTAAAGTGGAAATTGCACGCGTAGAATTATTTACAAGCGTCATTTTAAGAGTAGGATTATTAGATTCAAATCAAGTTGAGATTAAGTCGGAATTCTTGACTCTCAGCGGGTCCGATTATGCCGAATGGTCAAATCATGATGGTTATATTGTTGAGTATGTGGCAAAACATTATGGGTTCACGTCAATTCCTGAGGTTAAAGAAAGCGTGCCCGATACGCAAACAGAAAGCATTCCTGAAGCGACGCAGTTGGAAAGCGTGCAAGAGGCACAAACAGAAAATGTTCCTGAGGCGCAAACAGAAAGCGTTCCTGAAGCGACGCAGTTGGAAAGCGTGCAAGAGGCGCAAACAGAAAATGTTCCTGATTCTGAAACAAGTGAAGCCCAATAAATTATAATATAAATAAAAATTATATATATTATGTCAAACACAATGGATATTAATGCGATTACAAAACAATTTCTGGCAGCGATTACACAACTTGGGCAAATTACTCGGGTGGAGACAGAGACACCTACCTTTTTCAATACGTTTCTGGGTTATATAACATCAACTATTCAAAAATGACAGCAAAAAGCCAAATATAATCAGCAATTAGAAGAAAATTTCTTTTTAAAATAACTTAAAAAGTAAAAAATATTTAACTACAGATATAAATAAATGGCGTCGCAATCTTCAACGATATTAACCGCGTTTAATGATCATTTTATGGAATTTGTGAATGATATTATATCTGTATTTCCAAATGATGCAGACATTTTGAGCGCGAAGAATTCTTTTACCTTAATTAGGAAGGCTAATCCCAAAATGATTATCAAGATTTGGCACAAGTATGTTGTTGAAAAATATGAAGCCGTCATTGATTCCGGAGACATTAGTTTCTTTATTAATAAGGATTATAGCGATGATTTAACTAATGCTGAAAATTCCGAAAAGATCACAGAATCCATTGATAGACTTAGAAACCCTGTTAAACTGATGACCGACGAAGATCAAAAGAAGGTTATGAAATACATTCAAAATTTGAAAAAGCTTTCAACTTTGTATCAAAATATGGCTTAGACAAAAACGCGTCGGTTATATAATAAATTCATTTTAGTTTGATTTAAAAAAATAAATTTATATCAAACATATAGATAATGAGCGAGGAACAGAGAGAAATCCCAGAAGAGTTTGCCAAAATCATGAAGGACTTTGTTTTAGACATCACCAATACCTTCCCCGAATATCAACCTATTGTTGATAAATGGTGGAAGCCCAAGTGTTTTGATGAAATGCCCGACAATGCCGAGAAAAATTCAGCTATTTTAGCCGACGCCCAAGAAAAGATGAGATCCCTCTTTAATCACTGCATTAGCATTTATCCCGAGAGATTTTTTGACATTTTATATCAAAAAGTAGAGATATTTGACAAGGATTCTGCGGTTAATACGGATTTTTTGCCTGGGATAAGCTTCAAATACTTGTGGCAGTGCGACATTAGCGATAAAACGCGAGAGACGATTTGGAAGTATTTGCAGATGGTATTAATTTGCATAATTGGAAGCGTTAATAATAAGGAGGCATTTGGAGACACGAAAAAATTATTTGAGGCAATCAATGAGGATGAATTTAAAAGCAAGTTAGAGGAGACCTTGGAAGGAATGCAAGGTATTTTTGAGGGGATTGGCAAGCAAGATGAAAACTCTGAATCAGCTTCTGACGCCCCGACACAGGGAATGAATATGCCTTCTGCTGAAGATATTCATGGTCACATTAATAGTATGTTGGGAGGAAAGTTGGGCGATTTGGCGCGAGAAATTGCCGAAGAACAGGCTCAGAATTTGGATATAGATATGGAAGGCGTTACTGATGCAAAAGACGTTTTCCAAAAGTTATTCAAGAACCCTGGAAAGTTAATGAACATGGTAAAAAGTGTTAGCGACAAATTGGATTCTAGAATGCGTTCAGGTGAATTGAACAAGAATGAATTGATGTCTGAAGCCAGTGAAATGTTGAATAAAATGAAGAACATGCCTGGTATGCCAAATATTCAAGAGATGATGAGCAAAATGGGGATGGGAATGGGAGGAGCTGGTGGGGGAGGAGGAATGCCGGATTTGTCTGATTTGGCAGGTCTTGCTGGTCTTGCTGGATTAGGTAGAAACGCGAAGCTTGATACAAATGCTATGCAACAAAGAATGGATAGAATGACGAAACAAGAGGCAATGAAGGATAGAATACGAAAAAAAATGGAAGCGAAACAATTGGCCCAACTTGCCGCGACACCACAACAACAACAACCCGCGCAGGCGCCCATAAGCGACGAAGAATTGTTTGCAATTTTTTCAACAGGGGAGAAAGTGGATCGCACTCCTCGTGGAGCCAAACCAGCTGGTGAAGAATCTTCTGGAAAGAAGAAAAAGAAGAAGGCTGGCAAGTAAATAAATAATTCAAATCTGATTGTTTCAAAGTTGGATTATTTTTGTTTTTCTTTTTTATTGTTTTGACTATTTTGTTTTCTATTTCTTCTTTTCAAATGTCTTGTGAAACAATATGTAAAGTGCTATAAACAACGCGATAAAACCTTCCACATAATTTTCAAGTATATTCATGCGGATAAAGAAAATATCATAACCCGCTTGGTCTAATGTCTCCACGTAATAAAAGCGTATTGCATTTAAAACTCGGCTTGCAAAAAATATCAATAAAGGCGCGACAAAATAAATGCTTTTATCTGCAATGATAATTGAAAAAACAAACATATACATCACACCTTTCAATATTGGCCCTAAACCTTTGAAATCAGGGTTGCCATTTTCATCTGAAAAGAACCCTGTATAGTATTTTCCTTGTTGTTTCTTTCGTTTTATCATGTTTGCTTCGTTTGTTGGAATTAAATTTGTTGAGTCATTCATTTTTATATACTATATTAACATTATATAAAAATATGAGAAATTGGTACTTTTATTTTCCCTTTAATAAGCAATATATTATCGCTACAAACGCTATAAACGCACCAAACAAATTGTCGTAAGCAACAAATGTTAAGAAACGTGAATCTTCTCCCTCATTTGACAATGAGTTTACATAATAAAATCGTATCGCGTTTAATATTGCCCCAATAGCGTATAAAAGTATTACGTATATAGAGTATTTATAATTTTTGGATATGATGTAATAAAATGCGTATATCAAAAAAATATACTTTCCTATGGTGGGAATGACTCCAAACCTAGGATTTCCTCTAGCAGTTGCGCAAGGGCCCGTGTAAAATGTTCCCATTGATTGTTTATAAGCCTTGAGTTTTTTCCAATCACTGGTTGTCTCTCCTTTAACTAAAGGATTTGATGTTTGATTGTAATTTTGTTGGTTGTCCGAATTTGTTTGCATATAATAATAGCAAATAATATAATTATTGCTGGAATAATTATATTAGTTTTACTTTTTACTGTGGCACAATCTATAATTTTTTAATCCACGTATACGATAATAAATACAATCCGACAAAAAAGTATATTGCGCCTTCAACCGCGTATTCAACAACATTCATGTCCATGAAAAATTCGTCGGCGCCATTTTTCACCAATGTATTTACGTAATAAAAACGAATCGCGCTAATAACCTTCCCAACTGCACCTAAAAGCAGGATATATCCAGCGTAAAATATGTTCTTTGATAGAATGATAAATAATATATATGTGTAAAATAACCCTTTCAAAATTGGGCCTAGACCCTTGAAATCAGGGTTTCCGTATTCGTCCGCAAAAACTCCCGTGTAAATTTTTCTGTGTTCTTTTTTAAGAACGTCTTGAATGTTATCCATTATATATTAGCCAGCCAAAAAATAATTATTTTTTGATGAATAAAATATAGAATAACGCGAGAATGCAGATAATAGCATTAAATGCATTGTGATAAACAACATAATTTAAAAAATCCGCGTCGGATTTTCCTTCCGTAAAAGGGTTAACGTAGTAGAAACGAATTCCATTAATTATTGAACCAACTGCTAAAAATGTAATAAAGTAGACGGAATATTTATATTTGTGTGTTACTAATAAATATAACGCAAACAACGGAACAACTTCTTCTAAAAGAAATCCCCAATATTTAACATTTGGATTTCCGCGACCATCATTGAATGGGCCGTTGTAAATTTTTCTGTTTTCCTCTGAAATATGCACTTCTTTCGTTTTGTTTGGCTGCGAATAAGAATCCGCATTATTAGTAACGGGTGAGGTCATTGGTTATATATATTAACGCAACAAATAATTTCCGCTAGCTCTGGATAATTTCTAAAAGGAAAAAGAAAAGAAAGGAAAAGAAAAGAAAGGAAAAGAAAAAGAAAAAGAAAAGAAAGGAAAAGAAATTAAATATAAAAAAGATAAAAATTAAGTAAACCTATATATATAATGACAACAATGTTTTGGTCAAATGAACCAACAATTCTATTTAATAAAGAACATATTCTTCATTTGTGGCCAACTTCAAATATGACGTATGAAGAAAAGTTGAACGCAATTACTCGGCTGGTTATATTGATGACGATTTTAGGGTATGTTTTTACAAGATCTAGTAATATTGTTTTAGTTGGGCTGGCCACTCTTGCTATAATTTTCGCATTATACAAGACGCGCAAACAGAAAGTAACAAAGGATATGTTTGCTGAAGGATCAAAAGAAGGTTTTAGCGGAATTGATATTAAAAACCAAGAAGACACTATTATTAATCCTGATACCTTGCAAACTTATTTAAAATCAGAGTTCATGCCAGTGAATAAGAAGAACCCACTCGGAAATGTATTGCTCACTGAAATCGCAGATAATCCGACAAGGAAGCCGGCGCCGCCATCTTTTAACACCGAAGTTTACGAAGACATAAACGTTTCCACTAAAAAAATGGTTCAGAGCTTGAATCCTGGAATAAAAAACACGAACAAACAATTATACGGGGATTTAGGAGAACAATTTGAATTTGATCAGTCTCAGTGGTCTTTTTATTCTACTCCAAACACAAAGGTTCCCAACGATCAAGGTGCTTTCGCTAATTATTTGTATGGAGACATGCCAAGTTGCCGCGACGGAGATGCTTTTGCTTGCATACAAGATAATATTAGATATAACTTGTATTAAGAGACTTTTTTATTAAATCGGTGCTTCAATGTGAAACAATGAGATAATACTTTTATTTATTCATTAAAAAAATAAAAGTACTATATATAAATGGCGTTTGTCAGAGATTACACTTTTGATAATATGAGCAGAATTGGAAACGACGCTTGTTTTCAAGACCAAGAAACGCTTCAAAACATTGGCGCTTGCAACTATTTATTACAAAACTATTTAGC
>Ga0209400_1000080_pt1 | contig 81267 bp, 56 predicted proteins | sample M_130807_EF_Meta_FD_187313 | JGI IMG/M metagenome (GOLD analysis project Ga0209400, IMG submission 187313) | Freshwater microbial communities from Lake Montjoie, Canada to study carbon cycling - M_130807_EF_MetaG (SPAdes) (version 2) | ecosystem: Environmental > Aquatic > Freshwater > Lake...
AACTGGTAAGGAGACTAGAATTATTTTTTTGGTAGATGACAGCATAAGTTATCGAGTCAGAAATGAGTTGTATTTAATAAAATCTCACATCATAACTGGTAAGGAAATTAGAATTATTTTGTCTGTAGCTGACAGCATAATTTATCGTGTCAAATTTAAATTGTAATCTGTAATAACTCACAGCATAACTGGTAACAAAATCAGAATTATTTTTTTGGTATTTTCAAAATTATTTTCTAATTAGAAAAAATTAATTTCTCTAAGTAGAAAAATCCACAAATTAGTTACAAGTTGTAAATTTTGTAATTTTCTATTAATAAATTTTAATTTTTGTAATTACAAAAAACTGATTTTTACAAACTGAATTCTCTAATTACAGTTTCTAATTTCAAGAACTTTTTCACTTAATATGAATATAAAACGACACCATAATATGTAGTCAATTAAATTGTTCTTATACACAACTTTTTTCTTGATCAAAAAATAATTTTACACTTTTACAAACTGTAATTACAAAAATCAGAAAATTACAAAAAATCCCGAGAATTACAAAAAATAGAAACATTAAAATTCTGTAATTAGAAACCTCGATTCTCTAATTACAAAAAAATAGAAACTCTAGTTACAAACCACCCCCGGCAACCCCACACCTTTAAGGGTATAATCCCCCCTTGCCGTTTTGGTTGTGATGATGTTCTCCGCAGCCACCATTTCTTTAATAATATGTTTAAACTGTTCAAAATTAATTCCACAGTCTTGGTGAGCATCGTCACGAATAAATGCTTCGTATATCTTCTTGGATTTAATCAACCCATTTTCAACTGGTACTATGTTCTTCTCCCACCATGTCCGGATGGTTCTCAGGTGTATTTCGTGAACAGACATGATTTCACCACTCAATATTTCTCTCAACATTGCGTCAGTTTCATCAAAGTTCTCCGTTAACTGTTTCATTGTCGCGTACCGCTCCTTGGATTTCTTCATCAATTTATCCACCAACACCTTTATACGCTCTTCATTTTTCACATATTTTTCCAACAATTCCTCCCCGCTGGGGACATTCAGGATTTTTTCAAACACAAAACAGCAGGCATACCACACCGATTTTATAAAATGTTGGGGGTTCTCCTGTTTACACAACGAATTAATGTAGCAATAACACACGTTGTCTTTGATGTCGTACATGACCGGATATTTCGAGAACCCGTTGATGGACGTATTCAAAGACACCAACCACGCGATCTTAACGTGCTTGTTGTTGGAAATATCCTTCTCCAATTTTACAATCTCCTTCTTATCCACCCCGTTGGAGTAATTTTTACTGTCCACCAACACCGAAAACTGCTTGAAAGACATCAGCATGTCCGCCGAATGGGGGGTCGAGGCGGTTTTTTTGATATCAAAATCTTCAAAATCGCCGAAAACCTCCACAAACAAATTATACACGTAGTTCTCCCCGTCGATTCCTTTCAAAATATTGCTGGTATTCTTCTGTTTTTTCAAGTCTTCGATCATTTTCATGGACTCTTGAAGCATGGTCGCGTTCTGCTCCACGGTGGTAGACAGTTTTTCGTTCTTTTCGCACTCTATTTTCATGACAAACTCGTTGTACTCCATCTTTGTTTTCATCAATTCGTCCTGTAGAGACCGGCACTGCTGACCCAGATCCTGTATTTTCTGGTTCTCCGTTCTCATCATCTGAATTTCGTACTGATTTACAAATTCCTTCATGTCGTCTATTTTTTTCTTGTAATCTTCCACGGTGGCGTTCATTTCCCCCTCTGTCTGTTTTTTGATGTTGAATCGCTCCATTTCTAGACGGGCGTGGTATTCTTTTTCACTGTAATGAAGCTGCTCTCCCAGTTTCGTGTTCTCCTTTTCCAACACCTGTAACTTTTCCTGGTATTTTTTTAGTTCGTCCCGCACCCCCTCCAGTTGACGCTCGTAAGACCCCGCGATTTTCGTGTTTTCGTGGTATATTTTTTCCTGTATTTTTTCACAATAATTGCTCATGGTTGTCATCGTCGCGTCCTCGAATGTTTTCTTCAGGTTGACATTCACCTCTTCGAGCTCCTGGTATTTCCGGTCCTTTTCGAGAACCAGCCGCGAATAACTGTCGCGGATTTTTCTCTCTATTTCTTGGTTTATTTTAGCCTGGTCTTTGTTTACATACTCATTTTTAACAATCTCTACCGCATTTATACCAATCAGCAATAATAACGTGTTTTCCTCTTTTGAATATTGGCTTATATCTGCGGGTATTTTCACGTAACCGGGTAGATACAATTTAATTTCTTGAACATCCTCCATGGTGTATACGTCGCCATCCTTTTTTATCATTTACAGATATTACCTTTTTTCTAATTGGAGAACCCGGATTTCTACTTGGAAAAAATTACAAATTCCAGGTAGAAAAAATATAGACACATACCGTATATATACAACATCCATGGCGTCCGCAAACTCTATTACGATAACCCATCCCCAAATTGTGGAATTCTTCAATAAAAACACGCTGTTTACCTGTGAAAGTTTCATTCTTCACCACATGGAACAGTTTGCCAATAAACAGAACAAAATCGAGATTAGTGTGGAAGAATTGAACCAAATTTATCACACATATCAGACCATTATGAGTTGTAAAAACAACCTGGACAAAATTGCGAAGACGTGTTACAAAGATATCAAGGGTGTCAACTACCTCATCAAATCCAAGCCGCTGGAGAACATTTTTGAACAACATCTCAACGTGAAACAGGAGTTGTTTGTGTGTGAAAAGTGCGAGTTTTCTTGTAGTACCAAGAAGGGGTTGATCACACATCGCCGTAAATGTGAGGTCAAAATGCGGGAAAATGGAGAACCTGACCACCTCGCCGACGAGGACCTGGATGAGACCGATACGTAGGCTCGCTTCGCTCGCCACCCACGATCCTCGTCCATTTTATCTGACAGCATACATGGTGTTATTGTAATTAACTACCACCCACCCCGGCCGCGGGCTTCGCCCGCGCACTACAGCAAAGGGTGTTACAAAGATACTTGACTCATTTCAAGCCGGCTCCTCGCAGAGGAGCTGGTTTCCGCGGAGCAAACCCTTTTGGGAACCCACAAAAATACATACTATTTCTATTTAACCCTAGGTTCTCCAAAAATGAAACATAAAAGTATCTTATTCTTATGTTTCCGACAATCTATTTTTTGATGGGTATTTCTATTTCCCTTTTCATTTTTTATTTTGGAGAACCTGGAATTAATCGTTTCAAAAAGGGCCAATTTTGGAGGAGTTTGTAAAGATTGATTAATCGGCAATATTATTGCGTATTCATTACAATATATTGCCGATTCGGCACTTTAGAAAAAACATAAAATTTCATAAAAATCAAACCTCCCAAAATATTTTTATGGAAAAAACTTTTTGGGCATAAATTTTTTGGCGGACTTTTGTTTTTTTATGTTTTTTATTTTTTTATTGAATGATTATTTAGCAATATATTGTAATAATTACGCAATAATTATTGCGTAATAATAAGTTAAAAATATTTTATAATATATAATGGAAGCCAACGTGATTAATATAAACAAAAAACGTTGTAAACCAATCCATGAATGTAAAATATGTAATTTTACAACGTGTAAAAGACAAAATTATGATAAGCATATCAAGTCATTACGTCATATTAAAAATACTACTGACCCAGAAGAAACGAAATATGCATGTAAGAAATGTAATCGTAAATATATGTGTTACTCGGGTTTATGGAGGCACAGTAAAACATGTGTTGTAGTCGCACCAGACGACCCTATATTGGTTAACAAAGTAGAAAAATTACAAGAACAAGTACAAAACTTGACGGAAATCATTAATAACATGATGAAGAATGATAAGATTACAAATTCGCACAATAATAGTAACAACGCCACTAACAACAGTAACAACAATAACAGCAACAATACCATTAACAATGTCATCATCATGTTAAACGAGAAATGTAGTAACGCAGCCAACATCAAAGATGTCATTGCCGCTTACACGCAGAAGATCGGCATGGAAGAACTCAAAAAAATAGAATACAGTAATTATGTAGAGGGTGCTTCTGCCATAGCTACCGAAGCATTGAACGTTACCAACCCCATGGAACGCTCCCTCTATCACGTTCCCGACGAAAAACTGAGTTATGTGCGCGACGAAGGCACCTGGAAATGCGAAACCAAGGAGAACATGCCAATTATCGAGGGTACCATTGACGTGTTATGCGACAATATTGACAAAAAGGTCACGAAACAATATGCGAAACGGACGGCGGTTGAACAAAAACGCATGAGTCGTAAAATGGAGCAAAAAACAAAGAATGCGCCCACGGTAAAGAAGGCCATCGTGGAAAAGGTGTTACAAAAGGCGGTGTGTGAAGATGATACATTAAGGTTGGAGTAAAGGTCTCTGGGCTTCCGAGGAGCCACGAATTATTTGATTCTTTTTACAGTACGACCTCTTTTCGACCTACTTTTCGGAGAAGTCGACCGAAACAACTCAATAAGTCCGGGATTCGGTTTCATGACACCCCTTCTTTTTATCTCGTCCTGGATATCTTTCCCGACAGAATCTCCTTCGGCCAATTCTTCTTCCATCGGAAATTCGTCTTCTTCTACTGCTACTACGCCACTATTTCCGCCCGCGGATCTGCTCGGCGAATATTTACGTTTTCGGGTCGCCGACTTACTCGACGACGTTTTTTCCACCAATTTGAACAAAACCCGCGGGTTTCGGTTACCGGCACCACCATTTCCCCACGACATGTCACATTTGATCGAGAACCCGCCGTTAGCATGTAACATAAAAAAATGCTGACCGCGTTCATGCGTCACATTATCAATAACAATATTGGGCATCGTCTCTACTTTAAACGTACCCTTGCTGAAAATACAGAAATATTTGTCGGCTTGTTTCGCATTAAAAACGGCGGAGATGGGTTCAAAATTTGATCTTAGGTATTCCATGCGGTCATCAATGAACGCGGCAAACGACTCGTTCACAATGGTTTTCTTCGACTCATTCTTGGCCACAGACTCATGACTCATGTGTTCATGGAACTGTTTTAGTGCCGCCGGCGTTTTGGGAGGAGTCACCGCTTTCGCGGTCTTTTTCCACTCATTTTTGATGTTGCGTAAGATGTCATAATTGAACTTTACACTAGAACACATACGTTCTAGATATCCCTGGTCATAAAAGAAATCGACGTAGCCCGGTTTTCCGAAAAAAATGGGGGCAGACGCACTTTCGGTGTTGATGGCCGCAAATTGAGCCAGACCCGCAATACTGCTCGTACGGCTCGCGGAGAACTTGAATTCTATTTTTATATCGTAAGTGGCACCCTTGGCATCCATGATCTTGAGTTCAAAGTCATGAGACGTTTTTTGGCCACCCTTCTTTTCTAAATGGATGATATCTACGGGTCCGGCTAACGAGTGAGCATCTATATAGTTAGTAAAACATTGATTCAGTGCTCCGATCCATTCGATGTACAGCGCATACAGCTCGGGATTGTCATTTGACATCGTCCCCGGGCTCAACCCGAACAAATTGAACAGCGCGATTTCCCGGATTTCGTTGTGCCAAATATTACTCTGTTTTTCGCCGGGTGGAGAGAAAAATAGCCGACACACCTCTTTCCAGTGATGGTCGGTGAAAGGTAGATCTTGTAAATTAGAGGGCCACTTATGTGTGAAATCGGCCGGATTGGCGATAGTTAGCAGATCGGCGTTGCCTGGTGCGGCTTTCCTTTTGGGACCCATATATATTACCCAACTAAAACATTCATTTGGTTGTTTTCTCTGTCAAAATACGCACTATTTAACCCCCGGGTTCTCCAAACACGAAACATAAAAGTATCTTATTCTTATGTTCCCTACAATTTATTCTTTGATGTGTATTTCTATTTCCCTTTTCATTGTTGATTTTGGAGAACCTTGTTCTAATTTGGGACGGAAAAAATTGAATATTACAAAAATGTTTCGGACACCCCGTGTTGTCAAGCCAATCCAGCTATGCCGCCCAATTACACACTCATAATTACCTCTGCGCTGTTTTTCATCCCAGGGGGGTACGCTTACTACAAGCACCTCTACGGTATGTTCGGCGTGATTGCGGTGACGTCCCTGGTCTCCATCAACTACTGGAGAAACCCGGTACCCTCCCTGCGTAAAACCGGCGATTTGATCTGTTCCAAGATCTGTTTTGTTATCATGGTATACCACGGGGTGAGGTACGTGACTTACCCACCCTATTTGATTGTCGGGTACCCCCTCTTAGTAATCATGGTGTCGTCGTTTCTCTTGTCCAACTGGTTACACGGCCGGGGCAGTCGGTACTGGTACATATCACACGTGGTGTTTCACCTGAGTATTGTTGCCAACAAAACCATGATTGTGGATTCCTTATAAAAAACCCCCGTTTTTGAAGAAAAATAGTGAATTAATTCTAGGGTTCTCTCAAAACTGTTTTTGAAAAGTATTTTGAAATTTTGAAAATTGGACATTTTAAAATGTCCGATTTTGAAAATCCTGGCGGACTTTTGTTTTTTACTTTTTTGGAAACCCCCGAAAAACGGAATTGTGACTGTTATGCTGTCGTGACAGAAATTGTAATTCACAATTATGCTGTGGGAGAATTTGGACGCAACTGTGCTAATTCCGACGCAATTTTTGTTTTTATCAACCAAATATATATAAAAAGTTGACTTTAGTTGATAAAAACATGACCATAAAACACACACAACAATTTAATTGTGATTGTTGTGACTACAGTTCGGGTAGAAGACTTGATTATGAACGTCATCTGAAAAGCGCTAAACACGACAAAATGCGTCAAAAAAGTTTAGAATCGCGCAAAAAAAGTTTAGAATCACGCGAAAAAGGTTTAGAATTACGCAAAACTGATTATGTGACAGCAGAAAAAACAATTTTAACACAATTTTGTTGTGATTACTGTGAATTTGTTACCACGGATAAAAAAGAAGCCAAAAAACATCGCACGTCCAAGCAACATGTGATAAACGAGAACAAGGAAGAAGATTTTCTGGAAATTGTCAACCGTTACACATGTTTGAAGTGTGATAAGTGCTATGATTTATACGCTTCGTGTTGGAAACACACCAAGAATTGCCAAGGTCGCAAAGAAACGCCGGAGAACATTGTTCTCCAAGTTGCGGAAATTCCCCCGTCAACCCAACTAGTTATCAGCGAGGAAACCATCAAAAAAGACATCATGGTCACCATGGTGGACAAAATGATGGACAACAACAAGCAAATGATGGAACAAGTGGTCAATATGGTGAAAACCATCCTCCAGGAAACGAAATCCCAACCTGCTTTGACTCAAAACAATAATTATGCTAATAATAGCAGCAATAATTCGAACAATAATTCGAATAATAACAACAGTAAGCACTACACCATCAACATGTTTCTCAACGAGAAATGCAAGGACGCGGTCAACATCACCGACTGGGCGCAGCAATTACAGGTAGATTACGACCACCTGTATTACACCGGCGAGAACGGCTTCCAAAAGGGACTGACCCACCTCCTGGTGGACAACCTGAAATTGTGCGATGTGTACAACCGCCCCATTCATTTCACCGACGTGAAACGCGACAGCATGTATATACGGGACGCCGACGAGTGGACCAAACACGAGAACAATGAGAAGCTTGTGGAGGTTCTCGAAATCAGCGCACGGCAAGCGTGCGCCCGCCTCGTGGAATGGATGAAAGAACACGAAAACCGCCCGGAGTACCACAATTTGGACAGCGAACTGGGTCAACAGTACTTGTCTCTCATGATGAATGTCATCCGCCCCGAAGTGGACCGTCTGAAAGCGTACCCGAAAGTGATGAAAGAGTTGGCCAAAACGGCCCAACTGCGCAAGGAAGACCAAGTGTAAAATTATTCCCGATAGCGTTCTTCAAATTCAGGATCAACCACATATTCCAATGATTCCGGATCGAGTTTTATACGGCGAACATTGTGCCCGCGGGTTAAATCATAATATTCTTTGGTCATTTCTCTACTAATAACCGGGTAATCATACGTAAACGAACCGTACTTGTTTACTTCACCATATAGTGTGATATAGTCTTCATGTGCTTCATAATCCGCGTTTCTTACATCCACATATTTCATGTTTTCAGGAGTAAACGCCAACAATGCCCCGCCGCCGGATTCGTTGCGTGTGATATAAGGCAGTTCCGGATTCTTTTCTACAAATTTTGAAAAACAGTAAATATAATCTTTGGAAATTTTACTGTTATACAAGTAATATATGTGGTCGTCAGTCAATTTGTCCAAAATGGTTGTAATTACGGTATATAAATCCATGTTTTCATGATATTTCACGACCACATCGGCTTGTCCGGCGGGACAATCGATCAGATAATCCATAGTGTAGTTTTGATGTAATGAATTTACCTGTACATGTAATTTATTGCCGGGCAATACAACAACTTCTATTTCACCATAGTAATCGCCCGGTAAATTAAAATCTCGGTAGACATAATTCGGACAGTCCATGTTAACAATAAAATTAATATAAAGATATTTTGTTATACTTATCAATGCCATATATTTTAGAAGTCCAACAATTTTTTATTGATGGTCACAATACCCATCCGGAATGGAACGGAAAAAAGGAACACATGGGTTATATGAATAAAATTTTTACAACTAAACAAGAGGCAAGTGATTATTATCACGCGCATAATCAACATATGCGTGTTATAAATTCAGAAAATGATTGGTGTAGCGATTGGGACCCCCAAACAAAACTACTGTATGTTGTCAGAAAATATACCGGCGAATTTTTGAAAATATCGCCCTTTGTGTAAAGTCTACATGGTAAAATACGCAAGGAAGACCAAGTGTGACCACATCACGTACTATTGAAAACCCCAAAGAAAAATTGCGAAACGGAACCCGTAAATGTGGGCCGCGGTTTGTAAATCGTCAATATGTAACGAAATCCCTGATGATTTATCACATATTTATTGCTGTGTGGTCGCTCGTAGTTTTTCACCAGAAACGTTTCTTCACCCAACGTACCCTCATAAGGAGTTTTCAGTTTTTCCCAAAACAGTTTTCTGTTGCGTACCAGGATGTAACAGAATTGGTGTAAATAATTTGGGAACAGTTTCGGGATGGTTTCCAATAAAGCGTACCTGTAATCGTCCCGAGGAATTTGATCCATGTATTTTCCGTTTCGGTACTTGATCCTACCATCATATTCTAGAATACGATGTATGATCTCTGGGGGTAAGAGGGCCATGTATAATAATCTCACGTAAAATTTATGTGTTTTTGAAATTGAAATACCCAAAGCGTATTTCAATTTGTGCGCCAGTGTACACATTAGAGAGTTACAACTCCAATCCCAATTCCAGGCCAACTTTTTCCCGATTGATGGAAAACCGTTTCGCTAATTCGTAATTTGTGATTTTATTCCAGTCGTCATATTTGAACTTTTTCGGGAATCGCAATCTCTCTAAAACCATCTGTTTTTTCTCTCTTAATAACACGACCCTTTGACCATTCATTTTTCCTGACAGCGCTTCAAAGTCCTCGTTGAATAAAATGTCGCGGATGCGATGGTCGGGCATCGGTTGACCGGGTTCCAACGCAGCACAATCCTTCTCAATACTCTTTTTACAAAAGGGACATTCGGTAGCAAATCCCTTTTGTTTTTGCGAATCGCACCACATAAGCAAACATTCCTTGTGGAAACGGTGCCCACATTTGGTCTTTTTGGTGAGTCTCGTGTTTGACATACCTTCGAGACAAATACCGCATCTCTCCGGAGAACCCGGCGACTTGGGACTGGCCGATTTCTCATTTTTCGCGGTAACGCTTTTGGTGCTTTTCGACTTGCGTGATTTGGGTCCTCCGCCGCGACGACGTTGCGTTTTACGACACGGACACGGTTTTACCATTACCATTATATATAATTATCATAAAATGTTTTAGTACCAATCTAATTTTTCCATAGGTGCGCATAAAGAAATCCCCCCGTCCTTTTTGATTTTATCTACCATTTTTTTGGGAGCTTTTTCATAAAAATCGTCAATCAACACATTTGTTTTGTTTCCAAATACCGTTTTCCTGTATGTTCCAAATAGTTTCAACACCTCTTTACTAGGTTTGTGTTCTTCGAGATATGTATTTGATAACTTATTACCAGGTTCTAATAAAGTACCTTTACAGCCAGGATTACAAAAGATTCCCGTTTCGGTCTTTTTTTGTATATTTATATTTATGCCGTGTTTCGCGTTTTTTTCCCTAATAACACGTTTTAAACCTCTTAAAATGACTTTTCTGTCCTCTTGCGCCAAGTCTTTTTTTTCCAATGCTTTCTTATAATATTTTTCAAGATCACGTAAAAGACCCAGTTTAAATGTTTTATATCTTTTCATTCTTGCTGTAATAAAACGGTCAATACACATTTTTTTGGTCACATTTTTTTCAGGTTGTCCATATTTGACTGTTCGGTTTTTGTATTTATTACCGTTTTTACGCGTTTTATTCATATATAGTCTAATGATATTAAAATAACTTCATAGTAGGCTTTCGATTTTGCGGTCTTCTAATAATTCTGTATCTATACCATTTTCCTTTATTACATCAAGCTGTTTACATTCTATTGTTTTAATCGCACCAAATAATTTTTCTATTTTATCGCAAATAATTTGAACTTCTTCATTATCATGTGAATCTTCATACGTGTTGTATTCTTCATATGTATCACGAATTTCATCAATAATACCCTCGTACGTTTCAATTTGTTCGTATATTTTCGCTTTCTCATTGATCAACCCTACATACTGTTCTGTTTCTCTGACCTTTTGTAATTTTTGAAGTTCTTTGCGAATTTCCTCTTGTTGTTGTTCTCGCCTTTTATTTTCAATCGCAATACCATCATTGTCATCATAATGCGTTTTACGATATTCAGTATAATATCGTAATATATTCTGTAATTTGGCCTGGTCGTCTGGCACAAGGTTGTCCATATCCAAATAAAGGATTTTTCCTCTATGTCCTATCCTTTCCAATCTTCAAAAGTGTAAAACGCGCCAAGGTGTAATAAATATAGTATTATATTTATTATAGCGATGAATCCCGTACAGTACCTGAAAAAATTTGCCCAGAATAAAAAAACGGGCGGAACCAAATATTATATAGACTGTGGGTTTTTTTCTTATAACAGTAAAGCCATTCGCGAATCCATCAAAGTGAATAAACTTATTCGAAATACCGAGGAAGCGTCGATACTCCAGGCGGTTGCCACCGAGAAGCTAGTAAACAAAAAACACCGGCGAATAATTGTCAAGATTGATAGACCAACGAAATACCCCATCAACGACAAATACCGCAGTTTTGCGGAAAAAGAATTTATGATTGGCGAAGCACTCAAAGGAATACCCGGATTTATCAAATTTATTTGTGTTTTCCCTTGTTACGATGATACGTCAAATGAAGACCACCATATTATCATAGATCGCGAAGGTGCTCCCATCGAGTACAAACAACCAATATGTCAATCCAAGACCGACGATGAAAATAAAAGGGATGTATTGGTAATGCCGTTCATACAAGATGGTTCCGTTGCGACATTTACTTGGAACCAAGAGAACATCGGACTGTTGAAACATTTGTTGGTCCAAGCAGTGCTTTCTTTGGGAATGGCGTACGATAAGATCAAATTCACTCACGAGGATTTACACACGGGAAATTTATTGTTTAAACCAACCCAACAGCATAAAATCACCTATTCATTTTCGGGTTCGGAACCGTATGAACTATCCCTGGAAAAATATAACAAAAAGATAGTTATTATGGACTTTGGAAAATCCAAGACGGCGATGGATACACCCGACAATAAACTCAGAAATTTCTGGAATAATATTTATTACTTGTGTAAACACATAGATGACCCTTTTACCTATGACGATTATTATATTACATTTGAATTACAAGATGCGCTCGATTTTATAAGGAATGCTACACTAAATAATGCGGATTGTTCGGCCGTAATACCGTTAGCGGGTATCATCGAAAAATCTAATTTTAAGATTATACGTAAAGCGGTTATGAAATATTCTCCACTACCGTAGAACCGGTCAATGGGTGATTCAGAGTCGAATCCCCCAATCTTCACCCCAATCTTCACGTCGAAAAATTGAATAATTTTGAAAATCGGTACCGAAACCGTACACAGAAAACGTCGCAACATGAATGCGATATTCGCAAATTTACCGGAAGACATCGTACGTCATATTTTGTCATACCAGGGCGCAGTCAAATACCGAGCCGGAAAATACATGGATCAGTTGCCGCCGAACGATCCCCGTTACGAGTTACTGCGGTCCGGCCTTGCCGGCCCGACCCTACAAACCTATTACACTACAACATTTATGATCCTAACCGTTATATTTCCCAAATATCGCAAAATACACAAACTGACCATCCGTATGCATAACGATGGGCCGGTGAGTTATCATTTCGAGTCCATCGTACAATGTGACAACCCGAAGAATCTATATATACGAAAGTAAACCGCCCAAACGTAGTCTGGAAGGGAGATTTTACTAGATATTGTTATATTTTCAAAGGTGTAAATTCAATAAACTGGCGAAAGTATTTTTTTCTCATGAACGTTTTTATCACAGTGTTGTTCATATAATGTAATTAACTTAATTGTATCTGAACGCCAATTAAATATTGAATTAGGATTCTTATGTATATTTGTCATCCTATATATTAGATCTTTTGAATAAATATAATGAAATTGCTTACCAACATCCAAAAAATTTATAATAAATCTTTCTAAGTCTAACATAGGAAAATCGCGAGGTAGATGATTTATATCAAACACCTCCACATAACTAATATTGGTTTCCGGTATAGAGAATAAATAATGAGGTTGTATTTTATAGTTTAATGAAAATAAACAATCTATGGCTTTTTCATAAAAAGCTGGGGTTGGTTTATCTTTCATTGGGAATTCTTGTTCTTTGAAAAAATCATTCACCCCACAATTTATTTCCAATCCAATAAATGGAACATGTGGCGAATTAAGAATTTCAATAATTTTATTGTTGTATTCTTCCTGAAGTGTCACTATATATTCATCAAACCCATTTCCTAGATCAATAAAAATTGTCCATTTATTTGTTCTTTTTACACGATAATACACAACGCCGTAGTTTATCATAACTCTATGATAGTGTATTGTCGTGTGTTTAAGTTCTTTATAAAATTTGGAATTGTCGTAAAACCAAACACGAAACAAGTAAGAAACAAACTTTATACGGGTCTTCGCATACCCGTGTATAGTCTACACGGAATCAAACCGTAGAAGGGGTCGGCCCAATTATTTACCAGTCAGGGCATCTACCACACCTCCAACTAACGCTTCCGCCGTAAAAAAACCCACGCCTCCGGCCAAGCCTCCGGCTAAACCCTGTTTCGCGGCTTGGCCCATGGACGTATTATCCGCGGCGTATATTTGCTGGGCGGGCAGTTGTCCTTTAGGAGGCGGCTGGTTCACGTAGACGGGTTGAGGTACAAATGCCTTAGCGCGGCGGGTTTTCATGGGCGGTGTTCTAACTCCGGTCATGCGCGGATAACCGCGTGTTGTGCGTCCCCCATAATTACGGCGACTTTTTTTGGCCGTCGCTATTATCTTTTTCATGCGGTTTTTACTGACAAAAACCTGCTTAACGAGTTTGCCGTTGACGAATTTTTTGAAGACGTCGCCCTTAATGGTGGGATCGTTCGTCATGCTCTTGATCGGCTCCACAAAAATGGCCACCCCTTTCTTAGGAGTCGTGGGCTTCGAATTCATGGATTTGAACGTTTTTATGTGGACGGGACGCTGGTTTTTACGCGTTGACATGGTGGCTTATATACTAAATCTATAAAATGATGGGGGCACCCCCATGAATCGATCCGTGTTATTTATGAATCGGCTTCTGTTTCTTGATGGTTTTTCTTTTACTTTTGTTTCGTTTTATGATGACGGTTTTATTACGACCACCACCGGCCGCCGCGGAAGCAGGATGATACAATACGCCGGGGGCACTGTATATTTTTACACCGGGTACATTACACGACGTATCAATTATAATTACATTTTTTATTCCTGTTATTTTTCTTTCGGTCCCGTCTGCACTCATCACTCCTAACCGGTTTTCATTGATATCCTCAAATATTTCAGATAATTTTATTCCCAGAACATTGCGATAATCGCGTTTTATGGAAAATCCAAAATCGAAAAGTTCCCTATAAAAAAGATGCATGAGCATTGATCTGTCAACACGATTTTTTTCATCAAAAGTGTATTTTTTGTTATAAAATCCTTGTTGTCGTTCTATGAGGTCTCTTACAAACTCGGCGGTTGATGTACGGTTTTCCGTTTTGAGTTTGGCGGCGTCTAGCAAAATTTCTTTTTTATATTTAGGACCCGTCATTGATACATTAATTCTAGTTTTTATACCTAGTTGATTTAAACCCTTATCAATCGGATTCATATATTTATCCCGTTCATCTTCTAAAAATATATTTTTTATGTCATCAACGGTTAATTCGGACGTATCATTTAATTTATTTTTGTTTGAAATTAATCGTGATATTCTTCGCTTTATTTTCATGCCAGCCTCACGATAAACATCAGTGACAGATATATCACCTATTTGGCTCTGATTGACCTTAATTACCCGTTGAATATTGGGGTAATCGGCCATGTCAATGAGTTTGGGATAATTATACAAAGTCAAATATCGTTTTGTGACGGGATCTACATAATCGATATAGCTTCTGCTAAGACCCGGGTGGCTATCTAAATATCCTATCATAAGTTCTCGCAGATGTTTTTCAGTTGTTATAATCTTTCCATGAAAATTAACGTAAATCACGATATATTTTTCATTGTTAAATTCAAAAGTGAAAATATATTTGCCGTCAAGTTCTCGCGGTGGCCCTAAAAGCGCACTGCGAAGTTTACTTAACATAGTTATTTACCTATATTATAGAAATATACAAAACACCGCAATGTGGGGTAACTCGCCCAATTGGTGTATATGTAAAAAATAATTATTTTTTTACATATATCTAGGTAAGGATCTAATATTAACTATTCTAACCATCTAACCCAAAAAATCTACACGGCCCGGGTCAACCCGCACCCGCGCCCGCACGTACACGTCCGGGTATCATACAAATGACTGTAATCCCCCTCGTCGAACCCGTCCGCGGGAGGAACACCCGCATCGTACTCGGAAAAGTTGTTGGCGAGGCATCCGCGCCGGTGCTGCGACACCACAAATCCATGACCGTCACTGAACGTGATCATGCTCCGCACGGGAAGATTGGGGGAAGCCATCGTGTGGCGAGACTCCACCGCGCCAAAGCGGTTGCTGCGGGTGTAGGTGTAGGTCGCGCTGTGCGGCGTCTCCGTATAGTGATGAGTAAAGTGCGATTGAACGGGTCCCATCTACATAATATTGTGAGCTGTGTTTATGTGGTTTTTCCACTATGTAATTTGAAACGGCTACTTTACCACAACCAAACCCCCACCGAAACCGTTAGGCCAAATGAGGGGATCGAATGGACGCAATTTCCTTGGTTACAGACACCGCGTAAATCACCCCCGTCACAAACATACTGATAGAGATGAAGGCATGTTGTAAGAGACCGCGAAGTTTGCGCGTTTTTCGGTTTTCTGCGATAATGGCTCGGTTTTCTGCGATGATTGCGTCGACGGGGTCGGTTTCCAGGTAATAGTGATAGTGATAAAACTTGGAAAGCCGAATATCATCACTAGATATGGTCTGTAACTTGTAGCATATACTTTCGGTGTTACCGCAATAGGGATCATCGGTATATTTGGACCCAAACACTCCCAAACTTACGTGGATAGGGCATGTGTCGGTAATACGGGATAAAATGACGCTGGACGTGAAAAACACGCAGTGGGGAGGACGAGCGAGGAACCAGAGCGTTTTCTGCGGAATTGCCGACAGTAATGCGTACCGAGGGTCCGTCCGGGGAATTTGACCCATATACTTGCCATTGCGTTTCTTGTAGGTGGCGCCGGTATAGGCAACAATCTCACGAATGATGCCGTTGGGTAGATACGCGAATATGGGGGAAATCGCCTGACGATCCATGGTATGATTTTTGTAGAAACCATATCATGGTGTAACTTTGTTTCAATTTTACGGGTGAAAACGGGTAAAATCAATCCCTTCCGAAGAAAAAATCCAAGAATGCCTGGCGCGCCTCGATCTGACGCTCCCGGTTTTTCTTCTCCCGGATGAGAACATCGTCGGCATCGGGATGATAAATCACGGGGTTGGTGATGACCAAATCCCCGTGATCGTTTTTGTCGTAGCCGGGACCCACGCGGTTGAGTTTTCCGTCACCGAAAAACAGTTTGAATTTACGACTGTATTTTATGTTGAGGATTCTATACATTGGGACCACAAATTACTGGGCGAGTCGCATCCCCCCGTCAAAACAACGCGGAAAAATTGAATGATAAACATAAAAATATGTATAATCATATGGTAGAAATATGACCATTGACAACGCAAGAATGGGAAAATTCTTCGATAAAATCATCCGCGAGTTCAAAGCGTACAAATACAACCACATCAATTATTGGGACCAATATTTCGAAAAAAATTATGTGATAACGTCTTACCTGGATTCGCTTCATCGGCCGCATATCAAATTGAAACCCATCACCTGCGACGATATTGTCAGATCTAAATACATTCCCGCGCAATATTACATCATTATACATGTCGCAGAACCCAAGTCCGTGCCCTTTGTCACAAATATAATCGTCTGTAAAATGGCAAAAAGTGCGGTGGTAGAAAAACCCCACAACCAATCCTGTGTTTTGATGGGTGACTATATCATGTACGATAAAAAGGCTCTCGTGGATGCCGTGATGCGGTTCGCGTATTCATAATTTGGAAAGACGGGACCGAAGAAGAAGAACCACCCTAGTCTCGAAAAATAAATTTGAAACCACATAAAATTATCCCCATAAAATATCCCACGTCGAAAAAACATGAATTTGGTTTGTCTGTTTCTTTTTTTCAGCAACACAATGCGTTTTACACCATTGCCCCACATCCTCGAGGTGTTTCCCGAACTGAACCTACCGTGGCCCCGGTGGACCCTCCGCAACCAGCAGCGGATCCCGTGTAAAAAAGACTCGGATTGTCCGTTCCCGGCGACGTGTTGCGTTCACCCGATCCTTCCCGGGGGCAAACAGTGTTGTACCGGGTTCGGTCAGCGTCTCCCTGTGAAAAAATACCTGCTCAATACTATCCCGGTTCAGCCCGAAAATCGGGGAGTATGACCACGGCGCCCCGGCACGAAAATCGCAAAAAAATCGCGCAACAGTGTATAGATGTTTACCGAAGCGTTTTTAGTTACCACCGACCCAAATGTCACATTGTCGCAAGTGTGGCATTCTCCGGTATTGGTAAACATTGTGACCTCCATAGTGTTCCACCTGGTCATTTACACCGCGTTTTTCAATTTGGCGAGTGCGATTTTCACGGGAAAACTGTTGTCGGCGACGATCAATCAACGTGTTGTATTGGCCCTGCTGGTGATCATGACCGGGGGATATTTAGCCCGAATCTACCACGTGAAGGACATTTACCGGGCTTACCAGGGAGACACCGCGAGAGCCCGCGAACACGTGAACAAGCTGTTTATTTCGTGGATTTTTATCGGATAATGATGACCCCCCCTCCCCCTAAGAGACAGAGGGAAGGTTACAGTTCGTCGCCCTCGTCGTTGTGCCAGTGTTTCCACAGTCCCCCGCGATGAATCTGCGGAAGATAGGTGGTATCTTGGGCGGTTTTTTCGTAGTCGGCAATGGCGGCCTGTTTGTCGGGAACACTGACATTGGCGTTTTCCAGTACCCGAAGTAGAGACATCTGGTGTGTGAACCGGGTGATGTTGAAAATAATGTCCGCGTCGGTCGTTTCCGGATTCGGCGTCACGGCGGGACGCCCGTCCCGCCCACTGGAGAACAAGGTGTGTTTTTTCTGGGCCTGTTTTTTTACCAGAATCTCTTCCAAAACGTCGGAGACGTTGACGGGGGGAACGTTGCGCCGCAAATCCCGGGGAGGTTTCGGGGACGAACCGGGATGGGGATCCGCAAACGCGACAGACATGTCCAGGGTCATCCTCGGCAGCGACGGGAGATGACTCCGGCGCGGCAACACCCAACTCAACGCAAACAGTTTCCAAAACATGGGGACGTGGGGTGGGGGGCGGGTAGGAAGAAAGATAGGAGAACCCGGCTTTAGTTACTATACCATCCAAATATTTATGTTTTTTTCGTAAATATTTGGGTCAAGGGGGCGGGGGGGGTTACTCCGACGGCAAACGAGCGCGCGTGGCGCGGGGAACCCGACGCTGCCCCACCCCATGCCTTTTCCGGGAGGCCCGGGCCAGCCGCAAGGCGGGACGCCGCGGGTCGCATCCCGCAGCTAAAATGTGGAAATCCACGGCGGCGGCTTTGCCACCGGTGAGCGCACTGGCTAGCCGGGCAAACCCCCACGAATGGGCGGTCTGGTTGGGCCGCGACCCCGACGCGTAATACGCCCCTTCACCTTTGCGAACAATCTGTTTCATGGCGTCGACGGAGCAGCCGGTGGCGCGGGCCAGGGCCGGGGAAGGCACCGCGCGGTCCACCCCATAAATCTCCTGAAGGCGGTGAAGGTGGTGCGAAGGGCGGTGAGGGTAAGAGGCCACCCGTCGGCGGGTGTAGAACCGCCCCTTCCGGTACGCTTTGCGCGATTTAAGCAACATCTGGGCCTGGAGTTTCCGGTCAGAGGCGGACAACCGGGGAGGCAAATATTTTAAGGGGAATTTGGTCAACTGCGACATCCTACGCGTACTAAATGAATCTACAATATGGCCAGTTTTTTTAGCGGGGGGGAACAACCGTTTAAAGAGATATTTTACTATGTATAATAATAATATATGGCTGCTTATAACCAAACAAATATTTATACCGATTTAAATGGCCAATCCAATGCATTTGTGGATTTGGGCCTGTTACTCGTAGATATAAGCAACAACCAAAATGTATATGGAAACAAAACATTTACTTCGATGCCGGTGTCAACGGCAACCCCGGCTTCGACCAACCAACTGGCCACGGTGATTTACACCAAAACCATCATGGCGACGAAAACGCCGACCATACAATTACCGGCCAGCAGTTATATTGCGAGCACCCAGTATATTTATAACGGGAGTTTTCAAGTTAAAAACGGGTATACGACTACGACTAATTTTATCACATATATTACCACAACTTATGGTAACACACAGAGTAATGGCATTGGCGCTGGCGTAGGTACATACACCAATACCACACAGAGTTTTGTAATACCCAACTCTGTGAGTTTGACGCAATCCAATGTACTCGTCGCAACCGATACACCCGCCAACGCGGATCAATTATTTACATTTGGTACAAGTGCGGGAGGGGGCATATGGGTGGCAGGTGGTTACGGCGGTAACACGCTGGCTTATTCCACGGACGGCATCAATTGGGTGGGTCTGGGCAACAGTATTTTCAATATTAGTGTAAATGGGGTGGCGTGGAATGGAACCATGTGGGTAGCAACGGGCGTAAGTAACAATTTACTCACCGGTAACACCATGGCGTATTCCTACAACGGTATAAATTGGACCGGACTGGGGCGTATATTTAATAGTCAGGGGACTTCCGTGGCATGGAATGGAATCATTTGGGTTGCTAGTGGAAACGATGTAAGTGGAAATATTATTACTCTTATAAACAATACTTTTCTCTCAATATGTACATCTTATAACGGTATTGATTGGAATAAAAATCCTAATTTATTAACTCCAATAAATTCACTTACATGGAATGGAAGCAATTGGTTAGCAGGTAGTGATGGGTTATATTGTTGGCTATTTTGTCAATTGAACACAAATTATTATTGTCACGACGGTATCAATTGGTACAAACATCCGTTAACCGTAGCTGCAACTGTTAGAATGTTTTATAAAGGTGATAAATGGTTCAATTTAACTGGGTCCTCAGTACAATATTCTTATGATGGTGTGAACTGGACTGCTGCCACCTTCACCGGAACATTTCTAACCAGTCAGACTATTGATTATAATGGTAATACTTATGTATTAGGATGTGCAGTAAGCAACAACGCCGCCAACGGGCAATATCCAATATTCTACTCTTTTAATGGTATAACTTGGACAGGTACAGGTACAAATATTTATAACTTTAGTTCAGGTTATTGTGGTCCTGGTAATATACTTTGGAATGGTTCAATTTGGGTATCCATGGGAGGAGATAAGCCGACTTACAGGGTGGGTGGCAATTCTTATGATGGTATTATTTGGAGTTATAGCGCTCCCACAGTCGCAGCAAATTTGGGTTATGGTGGTTCTAGCGCACTCGCTTATAATGGCAAATTACATATATTTTTCCAATTTGTAAATACTTCTACTTCAAGTAGTACAATGTGGTATTCAGCTGATGCGATAAATTGGACCGAAAACGTTTCTACTATTATAAAAACATCGGGCGGTGCATATACACTTTTATGGATCGACACTTTATCGTTATGGTTATCATGTACTTTTACTTACCCTATGATATATTCTTACGATGGATTGAATTGGTCTATTCATAGTAGCCCCCCATTATTAATTGGTGCTAAACCATATGATTTATATTGGAATGGAACTTATATAATAGCTGTATGTAATGTAACACAAGGTACTATTGGTAACGCTTATGCTTATTCTTATGATGGTTTTAATTGGTTTGGAAACACTATACTAAATACACAAAATACAACGCCTTCTCCAATAGGTCATTATGGCTTAGCATGGGGAAGAGTAAATACTGCCAGCCGTCCAAACACATATAATATTTTAAGATCACTGAATTATTCTCCCAATACAGCTAGTTGGAGCGGCACAACAACAATATTACAAAAAGTAAACACTGTAGTATACAACGGTTATTTATCACTGGCTGGGGGTATTTTAACAACTACCACGAGAAGTATACCACCATTTAATGTTAACATGTCATATTTAAGTAATACAGGGAATAATTGGGTAGATTTTTATAATCCTATATTAAATTGTATCAACGGTCTCGCATGGAATGGGTCTATATGGGTTGCAGTGGGAGGAAATGGACCTAGTTTTGGACCGATTGCTTATCCATTTGTAAATAATGGAAATTGTATAGCAATATCTGTTAGTGGTATAACCGGGTGGACCGGTGTCGCTACTAATGATAATTTATTTAATTTTGGTCAAAGTGTCACTTGGAACGGAACCTTGTGGATAGCAACTGGCATAACCGGCAACATAATTACTGGTGGTAACACACTCGCATACTCCTACAACGGTGTAAACTGGTTCCCCCTAGGTAGTTCCGTATTTATAATCAGTGGAAATGTAGTAGCCTGGTCAGGAAAACGGGCAAACACAATGTATATACCGCAAACCCGTACCCTGGCTCTCTGTAACTCAAATAATAATGCGGGTACCATCGCCTACGCTTATGCTGGTACCAACAGCATATTATACGATTTGTCCAACAATTGGACCTGGGCAATTACCAATAGAGGTTTATCCACCACGACACTATTTACACAAGCAAACGCCGCAGCATGGAACGGCGCGCAATGGATTGCGGTCGGTACTCCCGTCAGTGGAAGCATTGTAGGCAATACACTCGCCTTTTCGTCGATTTTTAATGGAAATAGCTACATATCCAACTATGCATACAACTTAGCCGGTAACGTGATCACACCTAATAGTCTGGGTAATGCGGGTAATGTGTGGATCGGCCTGGGAAATTATACGTTCTATACTGCGGGTAACGGTATAGGCTGGAACGGCAACATCTGGGTGGCCGCTGGACAGGGCGGCAATTCCCTCGCGTACTCTCCCAACGGTTTCTCTTGGTTCGGTCTCGGTACCCGAGTGTTTTCTACGTCGGCCACCTCTGTCACTTGGAGCGGTACCTACTGGTTGGCCACAGGTGTAGGAGGAAACACTCTCGCTTATTCCGCGGACGGCGTTATTTGGGTGGGACTCGGAAGAAACATATTTACGACTCAGGCCAATGGTGCAGCCTGGAACGGCAGATTTTGGGTGGCAGCAGGGCAAGGCGGTAATACATTGGCGATGTCGTGGGATACCGTGAATTGGAGAGGGCTCGGCGCTACTTATTTTACCACGCTGGCCAACGCCGTGGCAACCAACACCGATGGTACCATGTGGATAGCCGCCGGTCAAGGCACCAACACTCTCATGTACTCCACCAACGGTATTTTGTGGACTACTGTAAACAGCAATCCCTTCAGCACAACCGGAAATGCGGTGACGTGGAACGGCAAGTTCTGGGTGGCGAGCGGCACCGGTACCAATACACTGGGATATTCACCCGACGGCATCAACTGGACTGGAGAGGGGTCGTCCCTCATCGTGACCCCCGGATTGTCCGGAAGTGTGGTTGCCAACATGGGGGTAGGCAGCGCAATCATTCCCACCAACTATACGACACTACCGGTGACAACGACGCCTCTTTGGGCGATGGGAGGCACGGGAACCAACACACTGGCATTTTCACTCAACGGCATCGTGTGGACGGGCGTGGGTAACTCGGTTTTCACGACTCAGTGTAACAGTGTAGCGTATGCCCCCATCATACCCGGCAACACCGTGTCGTCGGGAACCTGGGTCGCGGCCGGGCAAGGTACCAACAGCTTGGCGTACTCTACCACCGGAAACACCTGGACTGGGCTGGGTACAGTTATTTTTTCCACGTCAGGTCAATCGGTTCAATGGAACGGTGTCATGTGGGTGGCCACCGGTGCCGGAATAGGTAACACCCTCGCTTATTCCTACACGGGTAATGTGTGGTTCGGTTCCGGGAGAAATATTTTCAATGTGACCGGTAATGCGATCGCCTGGAGTGGATCCATGTGGGTAGCGACGGGTTCGGGAAGCACTTTGGCCCAAGGTATTGGTAATACACTGGCGTATTCTTACAATGGCATCCACTGGTCAGGGGCGGGTTGTAATATATTTACAACTAGCGGTAACGGGGTCGCATGGAACGGTATCATTTGGGTCGCGGTGGGGGCGGGAGGTAACACCATGGCATATTCGTACAACGGAATTCAGTGGTTTGGTCTAGGAAGTAGCGTGTTTTCCACCGTGGGCAACGGTATCGCCTGGAACGGCCAATTTTGGGTGGCGGTTGGTGCCGGTACCAATTCGATTGCGTGGTCGCCCAGTGGTATCACACGTTGGACCGCGCTCGGACAATCGAATGCGGCTACGGCCAACTTGAGCATCGGGTACAGTGTGACCTGGAGCGGACAAATTTGGATGGTGGGGGGCATCGGTAGCACTAGTATTACGGTGTATTCACCCAACGGTATACAGTGGTTTAACAGCGCGAACGCAGGTGTCATGACGGCCGCGTGCGGGGTAGCATACAGTAATTATTTCACCAACAAATTGACATTCAACACGTACGGACCGTCAAAAACCCAGACCCTCGACATTGTGGCGGATAGTTATTACCAAACGGGTTACAACACATTGAACTACAATTTGACAATGTCATAACGAGATCCAACCGTCACTCAGACGTTACGAAAAGGTAATAAGATTGATATATATTTGACTATTATATATCATGTCCAACAATCCAATTAATACGGGGATATTTTCTACATTGAATGATACCATTCCTTATACCGATTTAGGTGTTATGTTTGATAGTTTGAACAATAACCGAGTTATAAATGGTTTAAAAACGTTTTCGACGCTACCCACCACCACGAACACCAGTTACACCAATCCCCAACAGCTCGTGCCCAAAAGCTACGTGGACAATTCGCCGGGAGCCGTGACCTATGTTCTCACCACCTTTGCTTACCGACAAATTACGAAAAATGTCACCAACGTGGTATTGAAACCGAATATTACCGCTTCGGCGGTGAAAACCAGTCTCCTTCTACAAAACACCACCGCAATCACGTCGACCCAGTTGTCGATTTGGTCCGACAGTCCCCTCAACGGGGACCAAGTGTTTTCCGTGGGAACTACTACCGGCAAAAACATCTGGGTCGCGACGGGAAGTGGTAGTTATACCCTGGCGTATTCTTACGACGGTATCATATGGATAGGAAACAATCTGACCACCATCGCACCAAACGTCATTGCGACCAACGGCATCCTGTGGCTGGCCTCGGCGACGGGGGCCAGCATGGCCTATTCCTACAACGGCATCACCTGGACCAACTTGACGAGCGCCCCTTTCAACAACAGCGGAACCTACGCTCTGGCTTGGAACGGGATGATGTGGGTAGCCGGCGGTACCGGAAGCAACACATTGGCCTATTCGTACAACGGTCTGGACTGGACGGGCATCTCACCGTCGGTGTTTAGTAGCAATGTTTACGGAGTGGCGTGGAACGGACTCATGTGGCTAGCCGGTGGCAACGGAACCAACACCCTGGCGTATTCTTACAACGGTATCCAGTGGGCCGGTCTGGGCACCCCCGTATTCAGCACCAGCGGTAACGGTCTGGCGTGGAACGGAACGGTGTGGGTTGCCACGGGGTCGGGAACCACCAACACGTTGGCCTACTCGTACAACGGCACGGCGTGGATCGGCTCCGGAATAACCGTGTTTACCACGCAAGGCTACGGGGTGGCCTGGAACGGGTCGATATGGGTCGCCGTCGGCCAGGGGGGCAATTCGCTGGCGTATTCTTACAACGGTAATATGTGGTATGGTGGAGGTAACACGATATTTGCCAACTACGGTTATTTTGTTCAGTGGAATGGTTTGTTATGGGTCACGGCCGGGACAGGAACGACCCGGGGTAATTCGCTGGCCTATTCGTACAACGGGGTCCAGTGGACGGGGGTGGGACAGTACATGTTCACTTCGTATGCGCAATCGGTCGCGTGGGGCGGACGTCCGGTCAACAAACTGTATTTACCGATGACCCGAACCTTGGCGCTGGGGTCGGGCGCCGGCGGTACCATTGCGTTTGCTTACGCCGGAACCAATTCGGCCACGTACGAGACCCCCTACGGCTGGACGTTCGGTGTGACCAACAACGGCACCTCAACGAGTAACCTGTTTACCCAAGCCTATGCGGCGGCGTGGAATGGCGCCCTCTGGATTGCGGTAGGCACCCCCGCGTCGGCTTCCTTTCCGAGCAACAACACTCTGGCGTTTTCGTCCATCACCGGTTCTCAGTCGGGGACGAACATGCTCGGCAACGCGGGCAACGTGTGGACCGGCATGGGCAACTACGTTTTTTCCACCGCGGGGTACGGCATCGGCTGGAACGGCAACGTGTGGGTGGCCTGCGGTTCGGGACTGAACACCCTGGCGTATTCGCCCAACGGATTTTCGTGGTTTGGTCTCGGTACCAACATTTTTTCGGCCGCGGGGACATCGGTCACGTGGAACGGGAGTTACTGGGTGGCCACGGGACAGGGGACCACCAACACCCTCGCGTACTCGTTGGACGGGATCATTTGGCAAGGCGCCGGCACCGCCACCTTCACTACCCAGGGAAGCAGCGCCGCCTGGAACGGCAGTTTGTGGGTGGCCACCGGAGCGGGCGGCAACACGCTCGCCATTTCGTGGGACGGGGCGACGTGGTCCGGACTGGGCGCGTCCTATTTTACCACCTCGGCCAGTTCCGTGGCGGTAAACAACACGGGAACCGTGTGGGTAGCGACGGGTCAAGGGACCAACACCATCATGTATTCCAACGACGGTCTCATCTGGAACACGGTGAACGGTTCGTCGCCGTTCAGTACGCTGGGATCCTCCGTGACCTGGAACGGCAAATTCTGGGTAGCGGCGGGTCAGGGAACCAACACACTGGCGTATTCACCCGACGGCATCAATTGGACCGGCGAAGGTACGTCGACCTTTTCAACGATTGGGCAGGCGGTGGTTGCGAATCAAGGCGTCGGATCGTCGATTATCACCACGAATTACCAAGTCCCCGTCGCGTCACAGTTCTGGGTGGCGGGGGGCTCGGGGTCCAATACTCTGGCGTATTCCACCAACGGCATCGCGTGGAACGGGGTGGGATCCTCCATATTTTCCACGCAATGTAACGCGGTGGCGTATTCTCCGGCGGGGCTCTGGGTCACCGCCGGATCGGGCACCAACAGCCTGGCCTACTCCACCAGCGGAACCTTGTGGTTTGGAATAGGTCAGACGACTTTTTCAGTGAGCGGTCAATCCGTGGCGTGGAACGGGGTGATGTGGGTGGCGGGGGGGCAGGGTACCAACACCCTGGCGTATTCCTACGACGGAAAGACGTGGCAGGGTGCGGCAACTTCGGCGTTCAGTACGGCGGGCAACGGGGTGGCCTGGAACGGGCAGTTGTGGGTGGCGGTCGGGTCCGGCACCAACACTCTGGCGTATTCGTACGACGGTATCAACTGGAACGGTCTCAGTACTTCCATCTTTTCCACGGCGGGTCAATCGGTGGCCTGGAACGGGGTCATGTGGTTGGCCGTCGGACAAGGAAGCAATACCATGGCCTATTCGTACAACGGCATCGGGTGGACGGGTCTGGGAACGAACACATTTAGTACCGCGGGGTACGGGGTGGCCTGGAACGGCACGATTTGGGTGGCCGTGGGTAGTGGGACCAACGCCATCGCGTGGTCACCGAGCGGCATCTCGTTGTGGACGGGGTCGGGGGTCACCACCGCAACTTCGGGGTACCTGACCACCGGCTACGCGATTTCGTGGAACAGTCAGATCTGGATGGCGGCGGGGACGGGAACCAACGGAAGTACGGTGTATTCACTCGACGGTTATGTGTGGTATTTCAGTCAAAACACCACGTTATCTACGGCCTATGGTGTGGCAAGCAACAATTATTTTACGTCCCAAATTGTGCTCAATACAAACGGCCCGGGAAAAACGCAAATCCTGGATGTGGTGGCGGATGCTTATTATCAGTTGGGTTACACCGAAGCCCTTGTCACTGTTCATAATTAAGGTGGGTTTGCGTCGGATGTTTGGTAGATTCGATTACATCCCCGCCCCCGCCCCACCCCCACCCCCCACCAAAAATTAGATAATATCCTCAATAGTCGTATAAAGGATATTATCTATTTCATAACACATTATATATACCACGTAAGTTTTGCCCGGGCGTTTTGGCACATTGATTGCGTTTGTAGACCCTATAAAATATAATTAGCATGGCAACTTACAACCAGACGGGATATTACACAACGCTGAACAATTCGGTGAATGCCACCGATTTAGGGAATATATTTTTCGACTGTTCGTATGCGCAGACGATAACGGGTCAGAAAAATTACGCGGGCCAACTTGTGTCTCCGGTGGTACCGACGGCGGACACCCAGTTGGCAACCAAAAGTTATGTGGACGCGTTTAACAGTACCCGTACAATTACCACCACGATCAATCCGGTATTGAATAAAAACATCAATACGGTGACTTACCCGATCACCAATCCCACAGGCAAGGTCAGTGTTCAGTACACCTTACCGGCGACCTTGACCACTAACCAGGTGTACTTAAACACTGACACGATACCGAATTCAGACCAACTGTTTACGTTTGGCGCCCGGGCGGGAAAAGCGATATGGGTGGCAGTGGGTGCGGGAACGAACACGTTGGCCTATTCCGAAGACAGTATCAATTGGATTGGGTTGGGTACGTCCATTTTTTCGACGCAGGGGTACGCAATCGGGTGGAACGGGAAATTGTGGGTCGCCACGGGGGCGGGCACCAACAGTTTGGCCTACTCGTACAACGGAACGCAGTGGTTCGGGTTGGGCACGTCCATTTTTTCGACGCAAGGATACGCCTTGGCGTGGAACGGGGCGATGTGGGTGGCTTCGGGGGCAGGTACGACACACAGTATTGCGTATTCTTACGACGGGATCAACTGGTTTGGGAATGGTAACACGTCCCTCGGCGCGATATTGTCCATCGCTTGGAACGGGCAGGTGTGGTTGGCGACGGGAAGCAACAGTAGTAGCAACCTTGCGATTTATTCCTACAACGGGATTCAGTGGATAACTATATATACCAATTCGGTCACTACATCCGTACAAGGAAAGTCAGTAAGTTGGACAGGAACCAACTGGTTACTAGCTAATAATAATAATCCCCAACAGGTAATCGTATCAGGAGGGCTCTCAATTACAAATCCACTTGCGTATTCTTATGATAGTACGAATTGGACTGCCACCGGTGGTTCAAATTTATTAATAAATTCAGTTAACAGTATAGTTTGGAACGGATCGTTGTGGGTTGCAGTTACTACAGCTGCTAATGTATTAGCAGGTGGGAATACAGTTATTTATTCTAATAATGGTTTTAATTGGACTGGAGGGGGTAATATATTTGGTGGTCAAGCAAACGTAATTACTTGGAATGGAAATATATGGTTAATGGGTGGTTACGCCCCTCAATTTGGTAATATTTATATATCAAATAACGGTATTAATTGGACTCCAATCAAAAATATATATCAAAGCATTAAAACCGTTTTATGGAATGGCACTTATTGGTTAACCACCGGTCCTTATCCACCTATCGGTGCTGCGGCTTTTCCTCAAATCTGGTATACAGCGCCTAATAGCATATTAGTAACTGGTGGTAGCTATAATGCGGCTCTTTGGGCAGTATGTTATTCTATCGACGGTAAAAATTATACCGGTGTAACTAATTTTACAAATAATGTAAGAGGAATAGCATGGAATGGTTCATTGTGGGTTATGGTCGCGAGTTCGTTTTATACTTCTAGTAATGGTAGTACTTGGACTATAGCGGCGAATAGTCTAATTACTGGTTATGGTGTGGCTTGGAATGGTACAATCTGGGTTGCAGTCGGATCTGGTTCGACCGGTATAGCTTATTCCACGAATGGTAGCAACTGGACCGTTGTAACAAATATAAATAAAATATTTCAGACGAGTGGTTATGGTGTAGCTTGGGGTAATGGAATGTGGATAGCAGTCGGTACAGGAGGTAACATTTTTGCTCGTTCTCTGGACGGGTTGAATTGGACAGGTTTAGGAGGTGGAGGTATTTTTACTACTGGATATACAGTTGCTTGGGGTGGAACAGTATGGGTCGCAGGTGGAGTAGGTAGCTATATACTTGCCTACTCATACAATGGTATTAATTGGACTGGATCAAATAGCTCATTATCTACTACTATATACGGTGTCACATTTAATGGTGCATCGTTTATGGCAGTTGGTGTCGGTAATACCTCAAATTCGATGGTTATTTCGAACGATGGTATAAACTGGACAGGTTTAGGTAATGGTAATATGAATCCATCATACGGGGTGTGTTGGACTGGTCTAGCGTGGGTAATATGTGGTGTAGGTACGGCAATAACTTTTGATACTAAAACTTACTTTTTTAGTAGTGGTGCTTATCAAAATCTCGCTACTTATTGTGTAGCATATGGATTTATTACAACTGCTTATAATGCGTTATTAAATTACACGACTGATGCACTTCTTAACTGGACCACCACGACAATAAACAGAATATACCAAATATATGCTTTTTCATACAGTAGTAGTAGTTTGACACTCGCAGGTGGAGCTGCGCTATTTTCGCCATCACCATCATTCGTATGGACAAGCAGTCCGGCAGGTTTTAATATGGCTTATTCCATTAATGGAGGAATATCTTGGACGGGTTTTAATAATCCAGTAATATTATTTATACAAAGTATAGCATGGAATGGTTCTCTTTGGATAGCAGTAGGTAGTGGTGGAAACAGTATAGCAAAATCAAGCGTCGGTACCAGTCAATGGACAGGTATTGCAAATAGTACAAGTATATTTATAGTCGGAAATAAAGTAATATGGAATGGCACAATTTGGATTGCGACGGGAAGTGGAGGTAATGTACTTGCGACTTCTATCGATGGTACTACCTGGAACGGAGTTAGTAAAAACACATTCAGTCAAAGCGGTAATACAGTTGCTGTTGGATATAATTTTCCATCTGCTCCCGTACTATACACTAATAATAACTTAACTATGAATAAAAACACAAGTATTAAAATATTTTCTATAAATAACACATTGAATAATGGTATTTTAACTTTAGCTTCTGGTAATATTAACCAATTTATCAACCCTATTCCGTCAATTATATGGAATTTACCTTATTATGTAAACGCAAATAATAATATGTCTTACAATGCCGGAGGTGGACCCAACTGGAACGATTTCAACAATCCTGCCTTCACACAAACCGTACAATCCCTGGCTTGGAACGGTTCCGTTTGGATGGCCACCGGCCAAGGTGGCAACACCCTCGCCTACTCTTACAACGGCACTACGTGGATCGGACTCGGCAACTCCGTGTTCTCCGTGAGTGGCAACGCCGTGGCCTGGTCCGGTCCGCAAAACAACCAGCTCTATCTCCCCGGGGCGCGTACCCTCGCACTCGGCACCGGCAACGCGGGTACCATTGCCTACGCCTACGCGGGTACCAACAACGTCCTCTACGATCTGTCCAACAACTGGACCTGGGGAATCACCAACACCGGGGGGTCCACCACCACCCTCTTTGCGCAAGCAAACGCGGCGGCCTGGAACGGGACCACGTGGATTGCGGTGGGCACGCCGGTTGCCGGAAGCGTCGTAGGCAACACCCTCGCCTATTCCTCCATTTATAATACCACCCGAGCCACCATTAATACGTTGGGCAACGCGGGCAACGTCTGGACCGGCATTGGCAACTACACCTTCTCCACCGCCGGCAACGCCGTCGGGTGGAACGGCAACGTCTGGGTGGCCGCCGGCCAAGGCGGCAATTCCCTCGCCTACTCCCCCAACGGGTTCTCCTGGTTCGGGCTCGGTACCAACGTCTTCACGACGTCAGCCACTTCGGTGACGTGGAACGGCAGCTACTGGCTGGCCACCGGCGCGGGAGGAAACACCCTCGCCTACTCCCCCGACGGCATCATTTGGCAGGGGTTGGGCAACGGCATGTTCACCACGCAGGCCAACGGCGCGGCCTGGAACGGCACCTACTGGGTGGCGGCGGGTCAGGGCGGCAACACCCTCGCCGTCTCGTGGGACACCTTCACGTGGGCCGGCCTGGGGTCCTCGTACTTTACTACACTAGCCAATGCGGTGGCGACCAACCCTACCGGCACCATGTGGGTGGCCGCGGGTCAGGGTGGCCGCACCCTCATGTATTCCATCGACGGCATCATCTGGACGGTGGTAAACAACTCGCCTTTCAGTACGCAAGGAAAATCGGTAACCTGGAACGGCAAATTCTGGGTCGCCAGCGGCACCGGCACCAACACATTGGGGTATTCTTCCGACGGCATCAACTGGTTCGGACAAGGATCGACCCTGCTAACCACCCCCGGAACGGCGGGCAGTGTGGTGGCCAACCAGGGCGTCGGGAGCGCGCTCATTCCCACCAACTACACCGCCCCCACCACGGCGGCCATCCCCATGTGGGTCGCGGGAGGTATCGGCACCAGCAACACCCTCGCCTTTTCGTTCAACGGCATCGTGTGGACGGGCATCGGTTCGACCACCTTTAGCACCCAGTGCAACGGCGTGGCCTACTCTCCCGCCGGTCTCTGGGTAACCGCCGGGTCCGGGACCAACACCCTCGCCTACTCCACGACGGGCAACACGTGGACGGGGTTGGGCCAAAACATTTTTTCCAACAGCGGTCAATCGGTGGCATACAACGGGGTGATGTGGGTGGCCAGCGGCCAGGGCCTCAACACCCTGGCCTATTCCTACACGGGCAACGTCTGGTACGGGTCCGGCACGTCCATCTTCACGACCAAGGGCAACGGCATGGCCTGGAACGGGCAACTCTGGGTGGCCACGGGCCAAGGTACCAACAGTCTGGCCTATTCCTACGACGGGGTCAACTGGACCGGACTGGGTATTACCGTCTTTTCTACCGCGGGACAATCCGTGGCCTGGAACGGGGTGATGTGGATGGCGGCGGGCAGCGGGACCAACACCCTGGCCTACTCTTTCACGGGGTTGACGTGGACCGGTCTCGGAACCACGATTTTCACCGCCACCGGGTACGGCATTGCTTGGAACGGGCAACTCTGGGTCGCGGTCGGTACCGGGACCAACGCCATTGCGTGGTCGGCCTTTGGGATAAGCAATTGGACGGGAATTGCCGCCTCTTCCGCCGCCGTCGGGTATTTGACCACCGCGTACTGGGTGACCTGGAGTGGGCAGGTATGGATGGTAGGAGGTACCGCGGCCACAGGATGTACCGTGTATTCCCCCAACGGAAAAACGTGGTTTACCAGCAGCAACACGACCATGGACACCGCCTACGCGGTTGGATACAGCAACTTCTTTACGAATCAGATTGTCATTTCCGCGGGGGGTCCCGGTAAAACCCAGACCCTCGATGTGGTTTCCGATACCTATTATCAGACGGGCTACAACCGTCTCAACATCACGTTCAATAATTTACAGTAAATAGTATGTGGGTGTTTTTGCCCCACCCACCCCCCCCCGGGTTCTCAAAAAATACCGAGATATAGTATAACACATCCCATCGCCCCACCCATCCGCCCACCCACCGCAATGCCTTATTCCATCCGCAAAGTCCCCAAAAAATCGTGTTTTAGAGTGACCAATCGCAAAACGAAGCGGGTGTTTGCGCGGTGTACGTCGAAAGATCAGGCGAAAAAACAGGTGCGGTTACTGAACGCTCTGGAATACAACCGCAATTTTGTGCCGCGGAACACCACGCGCCGCCGGCGCCCTTCCGCCCAAAAGAAATAAACGTCAGAAAATACATAAACAATAAAAACCATGTTCTCCCAGTTTACGGAGAACATTGTTTCTTCGGCACCCCCATCCATGTCCCGGGAGGTACGACCGCTGTCCCCGTCCCCTGAACAACAAGACATTTTGAACGCCGTGGGGGAAGGAAAACACGTCATGGTGAATGCGGTGGCGGGATCGGGAAAATCCACCACGATTTTGTCGCTCGCCCGGGCGTTTCCGAACCGCCGGGTTCTCCAAATCACGTACAATGCGATGTTGCGCCACGAAATGAAAGAAAAGGTGCGCCAGTACGGTCTGGAGAACCTCGACATCCACACCTTTCATTCCCTGGCGGTGAAATACTTTGTGTCCACCGCGCATACCGACACTGAACTACGCCACCTGGTTCTCCGGCGTACCCCCCTCCACGATCCGCCGGCGCAAGCCTGGGACCTCCTCGTGCTCGACGAGGCCCAAGACATGTCGTCCCTGTATTTTCACTTTATTTGTCATTTTTTGGAGAACCTGGGTTCTCGGGCACCCACGCAACTCGTGGTTCTCGGCGACCACCAACAATGTCTCTACCAGTTTAAAGGCGCCGACGTCCGGTTCCTCACCCGGGCCCGCGACATCTGGACCGTCCCCCCCGCCACGTCGCCAACCCCCCACCCCCCGTTTTTCCCCGGAGAGATGGTGACCTGTACCCTCCAAACGTCCTACCGCATCACCACGCCAATGGCCGCCTTCGTCAACCGCGCAATGCTGGGTCACGACCGCATGTTGGCCCCGCGGGACGGTGAACCGGTGGTGTACATCCGCAATTCCCGGATCAATGTGGAAAAAACCGTGGTCTACCTCATCCAGCAACTGCTGGAACATGGCCACGCCCCCAGCGATATTTTTATTTTGTCGGGGTCGGTCAAGGGTCTCAACAGTCACGTCCGCAAAATGGAAAACGCCCTGTGCGAGCGCGGCATTCCCTGCCACATCCCCACCGTAGAACAAGACAAACTGGACGAGCGGGTCATTGACGGCAAAATTGTCTTTTCCACGTTTCACTCGGTCAAAGGTCGCCAGCGCAAATTTGTGTTTGTCGTCGGGTTTGACCACAACTACTTTCTCCACATGGCGCACGGCCATGACCCCACGGTGTGTCCCAACACGCTGTACGTGGGTTGTACCCGGGCCACCGAACGTCTCTACCTCCTGGAATTCAACGAATATGCGGGGGACCGCCCGCTCGAGTTCCTCAAAATGTCGCACCACGACATGGTTGCCGCCGACTTTGTGGAATTCCGCGGGATGCCGCAGACCCTGTTTTACGACCGCGAACGCGACGAGGCGGCGGCGGGTAAATTGAAAAAACACTACTTGTCGCCCACCAAACTCATCAAATTCATTTCGGACCCCGTCATGGACGAGATCACCCCCCTGGTAGACGCCATGTTTACCTGTATCCCGTGGACGGCGGGGTCGGGGTTGCCCGACATGTCCCGGTGCGACATCCCCAGTGTCGTTCAAACCGCCCGCGGGTACGAGGACGTGAGTGATCTCAACGGCATCGCGCTGCCCTCGCTCTTTTACGACCATTTGGGGGGTCGCCAGCGGGAAGTCAACATCCTCCGTGAATTGATTCAGGAGGCCATCGTCGACATGCGCGACAACGAACACCAATATTTGAAATCCATTGTCTCCGAATTGGATGCGACCGAACGCCCCGCCACACCAGCGTCGCCCATTTCAGAGTACTTGTACCTGGCCAATGTGTACGTCGCCATCCAAGAACGGCTGTATTTCAAACTGAAACAGATCCGCCGGAACGAATACCGGTGGCTGAAGGACGAGGCGGTAGAAGGCTGTCTCGCCCTGTTGGACGGGGTTCTCCGGGAAGAGTGTACCTTACCGGGAACGGTCACCGCTCCCGGGGCGTGGGAAGCCGCCGACGACCAGGTGTGGACAGAAGAGCCCATTTTTATCGCATCGATGGACGAAGAACACGCGCGACTGGACGAGGCCCTGTGCGCCGCGTTTGCCGGTACCGATTTGGAGAAAATCCGGTTCCGGTTCTCCGCCATTGTGGATTTGATTACCCCCACCACGGTCTGGGAAATCAAATGTACCTCGTCCATCACGATTGACCACCAACTCCAGGTGATAATCTATGCCTGGCTGTGGGGATTTACCGGCCGTCCCCCGCGTGAATTCAAAATTCTAAACCTGAAAACGGGAGAACGCTGGGTTCTCCACGCCACGCGCGACCAGCTCCAAAGCGTGGTGGTGGCCATTTTGAAAGGCAAGTACGCAAAAATCGCCGAAAAAACGGACGAAGAATTCCTACAGGACCTCCGTCGCAAACATCAATAGTTGGTTTGTAACCCCCGTCCCGCGCCCCCCCACCCCCCCCACCCCAGGACACAGAGTACCATGTTTGGAAAGTGGGCATTTCCAAAGATGCGATGCCGTCGAAACCCGGGGTGACAGGTAAAATTGATTGTTTTGAAAATGACATAATGTTATCCTTATCCGTAAATATCATAATTATATTCTTGTCGCGAAACACACCGATGCCGCCCAAAATTAAAATTCGACCGGTACCCCGGCTGCGGGCCATGAGTCTGTTTTCCGGCATGGGGGGCGATTCTCTGGGAATGGTTCAGGCCGGTCTGAACCTGGTGGCCTACTGCGAAAAAGACCGCACATTTCGCGCGACTCACGACATGAATTTCCACGACTGTGTTGCCATGGGGGGCGCCGTCGAGGGTGACATCACCCGCATTCCCGACAGTGAATTTGCGAGTTACCGAAACCGCGTGGACCTGATTTTCGCCGGATTTCCTTGCCAAGGGCATTCCAAGGGGGGCAAGAAGGACGCCAACGATCCCCGTAACCAACTGTTTTTCCAGTTTTCCCGCGCGGTGGAGATCATCCAGCCCAAGTTTTTCGTCGGCGAAAATGTCAAAGGGCTGTTGAGCAGCCGCACTCCCGACGGCAGCCGGTTGTTCATCGACGTCATTGCGGAAGAATTTGCGCGGTTGGGTTATGCGATGAAATATCAGGTATTTAAAACGGAAAAATACGGCGTACCCCAAAAACGCGAAAGGGTCATTTTGATCGGCATGCGGCAGGCGGACCTGATTGCCGCCGGGGGCATGGATCGCCTCGCATTTCCCCCGGAATGGACCACCCGACCCGATCTGCGGGCCATCGTCCGGTTCGACATGACCGGCGCCATCCGCGTGCTTCCCGAGGATTTCGACATGTCCCGGCTTCCCGACGAATGTGTGTTGACCGACATGTCAAACGACGAGGATGAGAACCCCGAGAACCCGCCGCACCCTTACCTGAAAGTCAAGGTCAAGACCCGGGGCGAGTCGTATGCGGGGATCACCTACCCGCAGTTGTTGTCGTTTGGGAAACGTGCGTCGCCCATTCACGGCGAGATCATTGACATACGGCAACCGGCCAAAACCATCATTTGTACGTACGACCACCAACCGCGGTTATTTGTCCCGCTGAAAAACCGCCGAGGATATTTCCTCCGCTGCCTGTTACCCCTGGAACTCAAGCAGATTCAGGGATTTCCGGTGGACTACGAAATCGCGGGCAATTTGAAACAGCAAATTGTCCAGATTGGTAATTCGGTCCCCCCGGGGCTGGTGCGTCAAGTGGTGAATACCTTGGTCCGCGGTGCGGCGGCGCGCCCGTCGTCGGCGTCGCGCTAATTCACAATCATGTTTTGCGGCAGCTGAAGAGGGTTCCAGCCAAACAACCCCGAATGGGTCGGCATCGCGCTCTCGGACACCACTTGGGACGTGGTCATCGTGGAACAGTAGCCGTGGTGCGGGTTGGTGCCCGAGACCCAGTTTTGGCCGGGAGGGCAGGTATGGACCACCGGACTGTTGTAGGTGGGAGACGCGACCGAACCGTTCAACGCGGCGGCCAGAGTCATCGTGGAACACTGGCCGTGGCGGGGATTGGACCCCGAGATCCACTGTTGTCCGGAGGGGCACGACGGCGACGGCGCCGGGGCCGAAGCCTGGTACCAAAGAGACGGCGCCGGATGGACCGGCGGGTGGTCGGAAAGGAGGGCGGCTTGCGAATAAATGGAGCAATAACCGTTACGGGGGTTGGAACCCGAGACCCACTGTTGTCCGGGAGGGCAGGCGGGCGTGGGAACGGAGGTAGGCGCCGGCGCCGGGGGCGCAGACAGGTAGGTGATGCCTCCGAGAACCGCCCCTAGCACGACCGTAAACAGGACGGCGTGAATGAGTGCGGTAAGTACCCGAGATATACTGTTACCCGGGATGGAAACGAGAACCCCGGGGGTAAACAGCACAAACAGACCAAACGCAAAGAAAAAATCGATAATAGAGGTCGCGGTCGCGGTCTCAGTCGTCATCATGCGGTTTTATGATATACTGAACCTAAACTTGCGCGCCAAATATAATATAACACGGTATTTTGTGTTATATTATTTTTTCATGGGTGTATCACGAAAAGAGGGTGGGTGGTTGCGGCGTATTTACGCCTTGTGGAGGGCGGCATCGGCGCCCGTCGTCATGCCCTGGCGGAAGCCGTCCTTGACGATCCAGCCGTTGGACACACCCCACTCCCACACCAACTTGTGGGTGAACGTGAAGATCAAAGCAAACACCAAGGCGTGAACCACCGCCACCGTCACCTTGCTGCCCTTGGGGGGGAGGGACAACACAATGCCCGGGGTGAGGATAAAGAACAGGAGCGCCGTAAAGATGAACATAAGAGCGTGCATGGTTAACTGATTTATATAATAAATTGACATAATAATATTTTCCGGGGGGGTGGTTCTCCTAAATTCCGCGACAAACCGCGCGAACAAAAAAGTGTTATAATGTTACAAAACAATTCCTACGCGCGGAGGGTGGCAACCTCCCGCCTACTTCAAATCAAACCGGAAATTGGAGAACCCCTGCCCTTTTCCCCAACGCATGATTCCGCCAATTTTCATGCCCCCCGCGCACTCAAACACAAATTCCACGTTTTTCTTGATTTCGACGGAGACCAGGGTCATGTTCTCGATCAGGGGGTACTTGGGCGTCCACAGATGATGATAATCGTCGTCGTTTCCGTGAACATTGCCCGCCACCTGGAGCCAGAGGTCCTTCTCTTGGAGACAGGCGTTGGCCGTGGCCAACACATGACGGCGCAATTCTTCTAAATTTTCGGGGGGAATGGTGTCCGAACGAAACACCCCGCTGGTGACAAATTCGTCGCGTTCCGCCGTCAGTGAACTCGCCGGTCCGTTGCGCTCACGCACCCGGCGCTTGAGTTCCACCCCGTAGGGGGTTTTGGGGTCGCCTTGTACCATCGCATCGCGTTTGATCCATTCCTCCAAGGAAGGCAGCGGAGACGTGATGCCGTAGGTTTCGGCGAGTCGTCCGGAAGCCATCCAGTACGTGTACCAGGCGGTCAAGTAGTCGCGTATGATGGCCAGTTTGGGAGAACCGTTGTGAAACTGGACCCCCAGACGGCGGGAGGGGTCCACCGGTTTGTTGTCGACCGCGCCCTTGTGCTCGACACGCAATCCGGAATGAACCGTACCGTCGGGTCGGAGAACATCCACACAAAAATCGTAGTGGATTTTGCGGTTGCCCGACCCCGCCGAGCGGTACGCGCGGACAATCTGGCCTTGGTCACCCAAATCGCACAGCTTGGCGGGGTGTGTCGGGGTGGATTGGTTTATGAGATGGAGAATACGTTCAATGTCGCGATCCTCGTTTGTCTTGGTCAGAGTGCGAGAGCGCGGGGGCGACAACATGACTGCGGTGGTGGTGATGTTACGTAGACGGGAATACGTACGAAGACGGTGGGGGGAGAGAAGGTGGTACCGATGTCGACAAAATGACCGAAAATCAATCAATTTTTCTTCGCAATGACGGCGATGCCGGTAGTGGCAGAGCCACAACAGCCATACCATCCACAAACAGTGTCTCATCCGCGAATCAAGAGAGGAGGAGGGGGGGGTCGGCCACCGGAGTTTTTTTTCCCTACAATGTAGGTAGATTCGGGCCCGGGGAGGAAAGCAAATCACAAACTGTTGAGGATGGACTGGATTTGGTTCAGTTTACCCAGTAACGTGGTGTATTGGGGATTGTTGGTGTTCTGTAAACACTGAATGAAGGTAGCGTTGGCGCGATTGAAGGTGCTCAAGCTGGCGGAATAGGTTTCGATCACCGACTGCGGACAGTTGGTGTTGGCATAGGCCTGGTTGAAACAGTTTTGTTGGACCGGGTTCTGGGTTTGTGGGAGTGGTCCGGGAAGAGATTTGAAGGTGGTCACGGCGCCCTTGAGTTGAACCATGGCGTCGGAAATATTGACGGGGGTGCCCTGGAGATCGTTGAGGGCCGCGGTGAGTTGGTGGATCCCCGTGATATACACTTGCGAGGGATTGGCGTTGTAATTGGCGGTCTGGGTGCGGATGGCGGTTTGAATGTCGGAGATGGCCTGGGAAAGATTGGGTGGGTAGGTGGCCAAGGCCGCAATGGCCGACGAAATGGACGCGTCCGGTGAGCTGCTGGTCGTGACCTTGGAGGGGGGAGGGGGAGTTGCCCAACTGGGAGGGCTGCTGTAAATGGTCGTGGGCTTGGATGCGGGACCAGCAGCCGCCGCGGGAGTGATACCCGATAAACCCTCGACGCGAATCCCGGGTAGCGACCCATAAAATAACTGAAAAATAACTAAACACACTATCAAAATAACCAAAAGTAAGAGTATTTTCCACATAATAATGTATTACCTATAATAGATTATTATATTTTTATTCCCATACCTTACCTCTAATATGAGGTGGCGGTATTGATTGCCGCCCAGGTAGGCGTAGTCGTACTGGAGGTGTTGAACACCGTGATTTGTTGTAATATGTATCCGACCGGTGTACCGAGCGTGATGGTCCCCAGTAAACTAACATTGGTACCGTTCACGCTGATGGTGCTGGCCGTGATGTAATTTGCGCTGGAGCCCGGGGAAGCCAACAAAAACGAAAATGTGTACGACGCGAGAGGAGTGACGGGCATCGAAGTAATCGTTAAACTGGTGATGGGGGTCGCGGTTCCGGAAACATAATACACCGAATTCGTGGTGAAACTGATGGTCTCACTGGACGCATAAGGTAACGCGGTCATGTATTCCGTGTAGGACGATGTGTTCACTGTCATTCCCGCACTCGAAATTCCCGAACTACTCACAAACAGCCCGCCTTTCATGAACACGTTGCCCTGTATACCCACCCCTCCCTTGACCAAGAGAGAACCCGAGCTGATGCTGGTGGAGGGTAACCCGTTATTGACGTACACATTGCCACCGTTGAAAGAAACGTCGCCCGTAAAAGTATTCGAGGCTCCGCCGCCGCCACCACCCCCCGTACTCACCAACAACCCGTTCATGTAAATGTTGTTCGCCACATACAAATTGCCGCCAATGCCGGCGCCGCCCTGGACCACCAGCGCGCCCATAGTGGGACCCATGGAACCTTGAGTGTTACCGATAAACACGTTGCCCTGAATGTTGATACTCTCTGCCGACGTACCGAGCGCAATCTGGTTGCTGTTGGTGGCGACCGCGTTGTAGCCGATGGCCGTAGAGTAAGAAACATCGACGACCGAGGTGGCCCCGGTACCCACAAACGTATTAAAAATACCCGCATTGATGGCGCCGCCGGTGCTGTCACCCACCGCCACATTGTACTTACCCAGGGTGTTTTTGTAGAGCGCCGCGTTACCGATCACCGTGTTTCTCACACCCTGGGTGTTGTTGTAGAGGGAACTGCTGCCCACCGACGTGTTGTATCCGCCCACCGTAGTGAAATATTGGGACTGGTAGCCAAACGCCGTGTTTTGTAAACCGCTGGTGTTTGCGGTCAAGGCTTGGTGACCCATGGCCGTGTTGTTCGACGCAGTGTTATTGTAGAGCGCGTAGTACCCGAATGCGTTGTTGGACGACCCCGTTTGGTTCAAATACAGCGAATTGTACCCAAATGCGGTGTTGTTCAGACCCGACGTGTTGGAATACAGCGGCTGGTACCCGACGGCCGTATTGTAAGATCCCGTGTTTTGAAGGTTCAGCGCATTGTAACCGTACTGGACATTTTGGGAAGCCAGGTTTTGTACCACGCGGTTGATTGTGAGATTCCCGCCCACGAAAATATTGCCTTGGATACCCACGCCGCCCTGAACCGTCAGTGCTCCCGTGGCGGGGCTCGTAGAGTCTTGATTGTTGCTGATGAAGACGTTGCCCGCAAACCGCGCAAACTTGGTGGCGGTATTGCCGATCAAGTTGCCTCCGACGTAGACGTCTGCGCCGACGCCCACCCCACCCGTGACAACGAGCGCGCCGGTGTTTGTGTCGGTGGACACCGTGGGGTTGGTAATGTAAACGTTGCCGTTGTTGAAGCTGACATCACCGTTATTGGAAACGTTGCCCGTGCCGCTGCCGGTCCCGGTACCCACCAGGTTGCCCATCATGTAGATGCCGCCGGTCACATACAAGTTGCCTGCGGTGTAGACGTTGCCCTGAATACCCACCCCGCCCTGAACCGTCAGTGCTCCCGTGGCGGGGCTCGTAGAGTCTTGATTGTTGCTGATGAAGACGTTGCCCGCAAACCGCGCAAACTTGGTGACGGTGTTGCCGATCAAGTTGCCTCCGACGTAGACGTCTGCGCCGACGCCCACCCCACCCGTGACAACGAGCGCACCGGTGTTTGTGGTGATGGACACCGTGGGGTTGGTAATGTAAACGTTGCCGTTGTTGAAGCTGACATCACCGTTGTTGGAAACGTTGCCCGTGCCGCTGCCGGTCCCGGTACCCACCAGGTTGCCCATCATGTAGATGCCGCCGGTCACATACAAGTTGCCTGCCACATAAGAATTGCCTTGAGTACTGATACCTCCCGTCACTTGTAACGCACCCGAGGTGGTCGAGAGTGCCATGGTGCTGTTCGTAATGGTTACGGGGGAGGTAAACGTCTTAGCACCGGTGATCGTCTGGGTGCTGGTCAAATCCACCAAATTACTCGTATTGTAAATAGTCGTATGAACGTGGGAGAGAGTAGCACCGTTCGGACTTCTGAAATACACGGTCAAGCTGTCGTTGTTGTTGTTGGTAGTGGAGACCGCATAAAGTTGTAAAAGTAATCGGTAATTGGTGCTGGGCAACACCGTCGTATTCACATATATGGTGTTGGTGATTTGACTAACAGAGTTCGGACCAATCGTACTTGTACAATTGGTGAATAGATCCGAACCATCCACAATCAAGGTTTGATTACCGCTCGGGTCGACGTAGTAAAGACGCGAGAATATATCGATTTGACGCGCCGTTTGATTGGTAGAAACAAAGAGATTCAAGTCCCACTCCCCGGAAGTAATAATCGGCGAGGGAAGACCGTAGGGGGTATAAAAAGAACCAATGAGGTGCGGGGTGGTATCATTTTTACTGGTGTATGTGTACGTCAACGTAGTGGTCGTGGTTAAATTTGGTGTGATTAATAAAGAACCCGATAGATCAGGTACACTGCCGCCACTCGAATCAAAAAATAAGATCTGTCCAGTGGACGTTCCGGCCGGACCCTGGGTCCCGGTGGGGCCCGTCACACCTTGCGGCCCTTGCGGCCCCATCATACCCGTAGGTCCTGTGTGTCCGGTGATGCCCGTCGCTCCAGTATTTCCTGTGTCACCGGTTGAACCGGTTGAACCGGTTAATCCATGTGGACCCGTGGCTCCTGTAATACCCGTGGATCCTGTAATACCCGTGATGCCCGTGGGGCCCGTTTCGCCGCGGGGGCCCGTTTCGCCGCGGGGACCCGTCGCGCCCGTCTCGCCGGTAGCACCCGTTTCGCCGCGGGGGCCCGTTTCGCCGCGAGGACCCGTCGCGCCCGTCTCGCCGGTAGCACCCGTCTCACCAGTTGGACCGTAGGGACCCGTGGCGCCAGTATTCGTGGAAAATCCCGGGACACCCGTGGGTCCGATTTCTCCCTGAGGACCCGTAGGACCCGTTTCACCGCGAGGACCCGTCGCGCCCGTCTCGCCTGTCGCACCCGTGTCACCCGTCTCACCGGTAGCACCCGTTTCACCGCGGGGACCTGTCGCGCCCGTCTCGCCGGTGGCACCCGTCGCACCCGTCTCGCCTGTCGCACCCGTCTCACCCGTCGCACCCGTTTCACCCGTCGCACCCGTGTCACCCGTCTCACCGGTAGCACCCGTTTCACCACGGGGACCCGTCGCCCCCGTCTCGCCAGTAGCACCCGTCTCACCCGTCTCGCCCGTCGCACCCGTCTCGCCTGTCGCACCCGTCTCACCCGTCGCTCCCGTTTCACCGCGGGGACCCGTCGCACCCGTTTCACCACGGGGACCCGTCGCCCCCGTCTCGCCAGTAGCACCCGTCGGCCCATAAGGACCCGTTTCGCCGCGAGGACCCGTCGCCCCCGTCTCGCCGGTGGCACCCGTCGCACCGGTTGGTCCGTAAGGTCCCGTTTCACCGCGGGGACCCGTCGCACCCGTCGCACCCGTCGCACCGGTAGGCCCGTGAGGACCCGTCGCCCCCGTCTCACCCGTCGCCCCCGTCTCGCCGGTGGCACCTGTGTCACCCGTCGGTCCGAGAGCACCCGTTTCACCGCGGGGACCTGTCGCACCCGTAGCACCCGTCGCACCGGTGGGTCCATGAGGGCCCGTGTCGCCTGTCATGCCCGTCGCCCCCGTCATGCCAGTATGTCCCGTCATTCCTGTCGCCCCCGTGGTTCCGGTGGTTCCCGTCGCACCCGTCTCGCCGGTCGCACCGGTGGTTCCCGTGAAACCCGTCGCTCCCGTGCCCCCCGTCGCACCGGTGGTGCCGGTGACTCCCGTCGCACCCGTCGCTCCCGTAGATCCGGTGACACCAGTTGGACCGGTAGTTCCCGTAGTGCCCGTGGCTCCACTAGCACCTGTGGATCCTGTGTCTCCAGTGGCACCCGTTACTCCCGTCACGCCGGTGGCTCCCGTAGTGCCCGTATATCCTGTACCACCCGTGGCTCCCGTGGCTCCCGTAACACCTGTACTACCCGTCGCGCCCGTGGATCCGGTAGCTCCCGTCTGTCCAGTACCACCCGTAGGACCCGATTGACCTCGTTCAATATATCCAAACGAAATCAGATCGATGATTTCATTGTTGGTATAAATTGAAAAAAGACCGATCAAACTGCTCGTTGAACCCAACGCATTCGTGTAAAATTGTACACCGTTGCGATAATAATACACTCCCGTTACCGTGGTGGTAATCGTAAATATATCACCCGCCGCAACAGACACGGAGAAATTACCCGCCGCAGGTGTAACAGTGTTACCCTGATAAATAATAAAAGCGACACTGCTGTTTTGTATACTGATGCCGTAATATAACACAGTTTTACTGCCGGTGGACAAGCCAAATTCTCTATCATTGGACGCGACACTATTGACTCTAAGCGTCACAAATGTGTTTTGATAAGAATAAGACTCGCTGGTATAGAAATAGGAAGCAGTACCATTGGTACCATTTATTTTTTGCGCCGAATTGACACTGGGGAAAAAGATGGCTGGGTTTGTAGTAGCCAATGTAAATAGCGCGGAACCTTGCGATCCCACGGGTCCCGTAGGTCCCGTAGGTCCGGTGGCTCCTGTGGCGCCCGTGGCTCCCGTAGCCCCCGTCGCTCCTGTCGTACCGGTTGCTCCCGTCTGGCCAGTTTGCCCCGTCATCCCCGTGCTCCCCGTTTGGCCCGTAGCACCCGTAGCGCCCGTATTACCCGTGGCGCCCGTTATACCCGTGGCGCCCGTGGTGCCGGTGAATCCGGTCGCGCCGGTTGGGCCCGTGGTACCCGTGGTGCCCGTGGCGCCGGTTGGACCCGTGGCTCCCGTGCCCCCTGTCGCCCCCGTTGGACCCGTCGCCCCCGTTTGGCCCGTGATGCCGGTGGCGCCGGTGGCGCCCGTTGGACCCGTGGCCCCCGTGGTTCCCGTGGCACCCGTGGCACCCGTGGCTCCAGTGGTTCCCGTGGTTCCCGTGTCACCTGTTGCTCCCGTGGCCCCCGTGCCCCCCGTGGCACCTGTGGCTCCCGTACGACCGGTGGCACCCGTTTGGCCCGTTTGGCCCGTGCTCCCCGTTTGACCCGTAGCACCCGTGTCCCCCGTGGTTCCCGTCACGCCTGTGGCCCCCGTCCCACCCGTCGCCCCTGTCGCTCCTGTAGCCCCCGTCGCACCCGTGACCCCCGTCGCTCCTGTCGCACCAGTCGTACCCGTGACCCCCGTCCCGCCCGTAGCCCCCGTCACACCCGTGTAACCGGTTGGACCGGTTTCACCCGTGGCGCCGGTTTCACCCGTCGTACCCGTATATCCGGTTTCTCCGGTGGCTCCCGTGCCCCCCGTCATACCCGTGGGTCCGGTAGGACCCGTAGATCCCACAATCTTTTTACCATCTACATACACCGCACCCGATACCACCAAATTTCCACCAATGTACGTGTTTCCGGCAATACCGACCCCCCCAAACACAACCAACGCGCCGGTGTCGGTCGAATTGGACGGGGTCGTGTTATTAATGTAAATGTTTCCATTGTTGAAACTCACATCGCCGTTGTTCGAAACCGTCCCCGTACCCGAACCCACCAAATTGCCGTTCATGTATATTCCGCCATTTACATAGACATTACCTATGACCCAGGCATTGCCTCCCACACCCACACCCCCATTCACCACCAATGCCCCGCTCGTGTATGAAAGCGACATGGTATCGTTCGAAATTACCACCGGCGAGGAAAAGGTTTTGGCACCGGAAATGGTTTGGGTACTCGTCAAATCCACCAAATTGGTGTAGGTGTAGAGGGTCGTGTTCAACCGCGACAGGGTCGTTCCGGTCGTACCCCGGAAATACACGGTGGCCGTGCTACCCGGTACCACTGCCGGGGTTGAGACCCAAATTTCCGCCATAATTCGGTAATCGGTACTGGGTAGCACCACCGTCGGTACCCGATTGAAAAGCATGTGTTCCATGATGGTGTTTGCTCCCCCCGGCGTAACAATTGTCGTATAATTGGCCGAATTATCGCTGATCAATGTGGCGTTCCCACTCATGTCCTCGTAAAAGATCCGAGTGTAGAGATCAATCTCATGCGCGTCTTGGTTGGTACTCGTGTACAAATGGAATATCCAGTCCCCGGATGTAATAATATTCGTCGCCAACCCGTACGAACCATAACTTCGCAACAGCAAATACGGATCGGTGGTGGAGCTGCCGGTATACGTGTAAGTGAGCGATGTGGTGTCCGTGGTAGTGGGGGTTGGCGACAGATTGCCGAGCAAATCGGGAACGCTGCCCCCGCTAGAATCCAAAAACAACACCAATCCGGTACTTAGACCCGGAGAACCCGCCGGTCCGGTGGGACCCGTGGTTCCGGTCTGTCCGGTGGGACCCGTTATTCCCGTGTAACCGGTCGGGCCTGTCTCTCCCGTGGGACCCGTCATACCGGTCGTCCCCGTGGGACCCGTTATTCCCGTGTAACCGGTTGGACCGGTCTCTCCCGTAGCCCCGGTCATACCGGTCGTCCCCGTGGGGCCCGTCGCGCCGGTACGACCCGTCGCACCCGTGCGGCCCGTCGCACCCGTGTCTCCCGTGATACCGGTCGGACCGGTGGCACCCGTGTCTCCGGACTGTACCGACAGCGTAGTGCGCACATAACTGTACGTATTACCGTTGAAATAAAGACTCACGTAATTTCCCCAGGTGTCGCCTTCGGTAGCGATCGTGTATATCTTGAACAACAGTTGCGTCTTCGTATTGGGTAATAAAACCGGCGGAACATACACCGTATTGTTCACCAACTGGATAGAAGTGTTGCCAAATTTGTCAATTTCGGTGAGGTTGTTGCTTCCAAGTACAACCGGTTGTAAATTTCCGCTGAGATCAATGTAGTACACATCCACGTACAAGTACGTCAAATTTACGGCATTGGTGCTTACATACAAGTTGAAATCCCACACCCCGGGTATGAGGATGTTTCGGGTCAAAATGTTCGTCGGGGAATAGAAAACCCCCAATAAATTGGCAGTGTAGTCGTTCTCGGAAAAAGTATACGTCAAGGAGGACTGAGGCAACCCCGTGTCGGGATTCACCACCACATTACCGCAAATATCCGGTGCCGTGCTGGTACTGTTGTCAAAAAATAGGGCTAGCCCACCAGCGGTACCGTTCGTCCCCTGAGGACCCGTGGGACCCATCAAACCAGTCGCGCCTGTGGCACCGGTCTCACCCGTAGCACCCGTCTCGCCCGTCGTACCGGTGGGACCTGTTTCGCCGGTTTGACCGGTTTCGCCCGTGGGTCCTGTCGCACCCGTGTCACCCGTCGTACCCGTTTGTCCGGTGATGCCGGTGGCGCCGGTCGCGCCCGTGGGTCCCGTGGCGCCAGTTTGCCCAGTCGTTCCGGTTTGACCCGTTTCGCCGGTGGCGCCGGTCGCGCCCGTCTCTCCGGTACAGCCGGTCTGTCCTGTGGTTCCGGTTTGACCCGTTTCGCCGGTGGCGCCGGTCGCACCCGTGTCACCCGTGGTTCCGGTTTGTCCCGTAGAGCCGGTTTGTCCCGTGGCGCCGGTGGGTCCGGTACACCCCGTCTGTCCTGTGGTACCGGTTTGACCCGTTTCGCCGGTGGGTCCTGTGGCGCCCGTCTCTCCGGTACAGCCGGTCTGTCCCGTGGTTCCGGTTTGACCCGTTTCGCCGGTGGGTCCCGTCGCACCCGTCGTACCTGTGGTTCCGGTTTGACCCGTGGTTCCGGTTTGTCCCGTGGCGCCGGTGGGTCCCGTCGCACCCGTGTCACCCGTGGTACCCGTTTGACCAGTCTCACCCGTGGTTCCAGTGGCGCCCGTCTCTCCGGTACAGCCGGTTTGACCGGTTTCACCGGTGGGTCCCGTCGCCCCCGTTTCGCCCGTCGCACCCGTTTGACCCGTCGCACCCGTTTGTCCGGTACACCCAGTTTGTCCCGTGGCGCCGGTGGGTCCGGTACACCCCGTCTGTCCTGTAGTGCCGGTCTGTCCCGTTTCGCCGGTGGGTCCCGTGGCGCCGGTCTCGCCGGTACAGCCGGTCTGTCCCGTTTCACCGGTGGGTCCCGTCGCCCCCGTCTCGCCCGTCGCACCCGTTTGACCCGTCGCACCCGTTTGTCCGGTACACCCCGTTTGTCCCGTGGCGCCGGTGGGTCCGGTACACCCCGTCTGTCCTGTAGTGCCGGTCTGTCCCGTTTCGCCGGTGGGTCCCGTGGCGCCGGTCTCGCCGGTACAACCCGTTTGACCCGTGGTTCCGGTTTGGCCCGTGGCGCCCGTCGCTCCGGTACAGCCGGTTTGACCGGTTTCACCGGTGGGCCCCGTCGCGCCCGTCTGACCCGTGGCGCCAGTCTCTCCTGTACACCCCGTCTCACCCGTCGCGCCAGTTTCTCCGGTCGCACCGGTTTGTCCGGTGGTCCCCGTCTCACCCGTACAACCCGTTTGACCAGTTTCACCGGTGGGTCCCGTCGCACCCGTGTCGCCAGTGGTTCCAGTTTGTCCCGTGGCGCCCGTCTGACCTGTGGCACCCGTCTGACCCGTGGCGCCCGTCTGACCCGTCGCCCCCGTCTGACCCGTACAGCCGGTCTGACCCGTCGCCCCCGTTTGACCCGTCTCGCCCGTGGGACCCGTCTCACCCGTGGGTCCCGTCGCCCCCGTCTCACCCGTGGCGCCAGTCTGTCCCGTACAGCCGGTTTGCCCAGTTGCGCCAGTATGTCCGGTGGCCCCCGTCTCTCCGGTACAGCCCGTTTGGCCCGTCTCGCCCGTGGGACCCGTCGCCCCCGTACGACCCGTCGCGCCCGTTTGGCCCGTACAGCCGGTTTGACCCGTCTCGCCCGTGGGGCCGGTCGCCCCCGTCTCACCCGTACAACCCGTGTCGCCCGTTTCTCCGGTGGCTCCTGTACATCCGGTATGTCCGGTCGCCCCGGTTTGACCCGTCGCTCCCGTGCGTCCCGTCGCTCCTGTGCGTCCCGTGGCTCCGGTGGGTCCTGTGGCTCCCGTTTGGCCGGTACATCCGGTTTGGCCCGTCTCACCCGTGGCTCCGGTCGCGCCCGTCTCACCGGTAGTACCCGTATCACCCGTACATCCAGTTTGTCCGGTTTCTCCGGTGGGTCCCGTCGCCCCCGTATCGCCCGTGGTACCCGTTTGGCCGGTTTCTCCGGTGGGTCCGGTGGCCCCCGTACGACCCGTCGCGCCTGTGGCACCTGTACGACCCGTTTGACCCGTGGCACCGGTGGGTCCCGTCGCCCCCGTGTCGCCCGTGGTCCCCGTATCACCAGTACACCCGGTTTGGCCGGTTTCTCCGGTGGGTCCGGTCGCCCCCGTATCACCCGTGGTACCCGTTTGGCCGGTTTCTCCGGTGGGTCCCGTGGCCCCCGTACGTCCCGTAGCCCCCGTGGCACCTGTACGACCCGTTTGGCCCGTGGCTCCGGTGGGTCCCGTCGCCCCCGTGTCGCCCGTGGTACCCGTATCACCGGTACACCCGGTTTGGCCAGTGGCGCCGGTGGGTCCCGTCGCCCCTGTCGCACCCGTACGACCCGTTTGACCCGTAGTTCCGGTGGCTCCCGTGCCCCCCGTTTCTCCGGTGGCTCCGGTCATGCCCGTCTCGCCCGTCGCCCCCGTCTCTCCGGTGGTTCCCGTGGCACCCGTCTCACCGGTGGCTCCGGTCATGCCCGTCTCGCCGGTAGCTCCCGTGGCGCCCGTCTCGCCAGTGGCTCCCGTCGCACCCGTCTCTCCGGTATCACCCGTGGTTCCGGTACATCCGGTTTGGCCCGTCGCCCCCGTGCGACCCGTTTGACCCGTCGTACCCGTTTGGCCCGTCGGACCCGTGCGACCCGTGGCACCCGTCATGCCCGTCGTACCAGTTTGCCCCGTCGTTCCAGTCATGCCCGTGACGCCCGTCGGACCCGTGCGACCCGTTTGTCCGGTGGTGCCAGTTTGGCCCGTGGCCCCCGTCATGCCCGTCGCGCCCGTATCACCGGTACCTCCCGTATCGCCTGTACAGCCGGTCTGACCCGTGGCGCCCGTGCGACCGGTGGCGCCCGTACGGCCCGTCATACCCGTTTGCCCCGTGGGTCCGGTGCGACCGGTGGCGCCCGTACGGCCCGTGGCCCCCGTGTCACCGGTTTCGCCGGTAGCACCCGTCGCGCCGGTTTCACCGGTAGCGCCGGTGTCACCTGTCGTACCCGTTTGTCCCGTAGCGCCCGTCCGCCCCGTCGCGCCCGTCCGTCCGGTGGCACCCGTTCGTCCCGTGGTGCCCGTCGCCCCCGTGGGTCCGGTCATACCGGTGGCGCCCGTCTCCCCCGTTTCACCCGTCGGACCCGTCTCCCCCGTGGCACCCGTCTCCCCCGTATCACCGGTGGCTCCTGTCTCACCCGTGTCACCCGTCTCACCCGTAGCGCCCGTCGCCCCCGTCGCCCCCGTGTTACCCGTCGCGCCGCGCGCTCCGGTGGGACCCGTTCTGCCCGTTTGACCCGTGGGTCCGGTGCTTCCCGTGCCACCCGTGCGGCCTGTCGCCCCCGTTCTACCCGTGGTTCCCGTTACACCGGTACTTCCCGTCATCCCCATGGAACCGGTAGCGCCCGTCATACCTGTCACGCCCGTGGCACCCGTATCGCCAATGTGTCCCGTCTCGCCCATGGGTCCAGTGGCACCGGTGGCTCCCGTGTCACCCGTCATGCCCGTCTCACCCGTGGCTCCAGTCTCACCCGTCATGCCCGTCTCGCCAGTTGCTCCCGTGTCACCCGTCATGCCCGTCTCGCCGGTCGCTCCCGTCGCTCCCGTCATGCCCGTCGCGCCCGTCTCGCCCGTTTCACCCGTGGGACCGGTTTCACCCGTGGCACCGGTACCACCCGTACCTCCTCCGGGGGGTCCCGTGGCCCCCGTCGCGCCCGTATTCACAGCCGTACCGGGTATGCCCTGTACCCCCTGCGCCCCGGTAGCCCCCGTGTACCCACGCGGACCCGTCGACCCGGTGTTCGCCGCCAATCCGTCGCGGCCTGTCGGACCCACCTGACCGGTAGGTCCCGTCAACCCACGTGGTCCAGTGAATCCCGTCGCACCCGTTCTACCGGTAGGACCCGTCGCACCCGTCACACCCGTCCATCCCGTGGCCCCCGTCCACCCCGTCGCACCCGTGTCACCGGTTCGCCCGGTTTGCCCCGTGGCGCCGGTGAATCCAGTGTTACCTGTGCGGCCGGTCGGACCGCTGGGTCCCGTTCTGCCGGTCGGACCGCTGGGTCCCGTTCTCCCCGTAGCCCCCGTTCTCCCCGTCGGTCCCGTATCACCGGTTTCACCCGTCGCCCCCGTCTCGCCCGTGGCGCCGGTCTCGCCCGTGGGGCCCGTAGGACCGCTGGGTCCCGTGCGACCCTGTATTCCGGTAGGACCCGTGGCCCCCGTACGCCCCGTGGGACCACTGGGTCCCGTGCGCCCCGTGGCCCCCGTTCTTCCCGTGGCCCCCGTTTTACCGGTGGGGCCCGTTTCGCCCGTCGCGCCGGTGTCACCGGTCTCACCCGTCTCGCCGGTAGGACCCGTCTCGCCCGTGGGGCCCGTCTCACCCGTGGGACCCGTCTCACCCGTCGCGCCAGTCTCACCGGTATCACCCGTCGCACCCGTTTCACCTGTATCGCCCGTCGACCCGGTGTTGGTGGCCGTTCCGGGTACACCCTGCGGTCCGGGAGGGCCCGTGGCCCCCGTGTTGCCCGTGGCGCCCGTATTGAACGAAGTGCCGTCCCGACCGTCACGTCCCGCCTGCCCGGTGGGCCCTCTCGCGCCGGTGGGGCCGGTCGCCCCCGTCGACCCTCTCGCGCCGGTATATCCCGTCGCTCCCGTCGCACCGGTTTTACCAGTCGCACCCGTCACACCAGTCGCACCCGTCATACCTTTGGGACCCGTCGGACCCGTGTCACCGGTGTCTCCGGTGGCTCCCGTGTCACCCGTCTCACCGTGGGGACCCGTGTCGCCCGTCTCTCCGCTGTCTCCCTGCGGACCGGGCGGCCCGATCAATCCTCGCGCACCCGTGTAACCCCGCGGACCCGTCGCCCCCGTGTTGGCGGCTTGTCCCTTGGGCCCCGTCGGACCGAGCAAACCTTGCGCACCCGTTTCACCTTTGGGACCGGTCGCTCCCGTCTCTCCCGTGTCCCCCGTGTACCCCCTTTCACCCTGAATACCCGGAGGACCCTGAACGCCCGGTGGACCCTGAATGTTCCCAATGTCCGTCCATCCGTTGAGGTCGCTGTCGGGATTGTACGGCGGCGGATTCTGTTGAATACACACCCACAACGATTGGTTGATCAAATACCCGTCCCCAATGTTCGCATCCGTCGGCAACTCCGTGTAGGAATTCAACGTTCCACGAATGACAATGGTACCCGGCTGGACCCCGCCAATCGTGGACCCCGACGGTAAATTGATGATGCGTTGACCGTTGAAAACACTCGTGGTACCCGTAATTTCCGCACCGTCCAGCCAGACGGATCCCGGACCCACATACAGGTCTTTAAACACCATGCCCGGGGCGCCCAGCGAAATAATGTTGTTGCCCGAAGGTACAATGTCTCCGTGCGTGGTAATACCAGAAACATATAAATTGCCAAATGTTTGGGTGGGAGAACCCAAATTCAGAGTGTGGGGAGCATACGGAATAATGTCCGAATACAGGATTCCGCCGAAATTGCCGGTTGGACCCGTGTACCCGGTGACCCCGTCCACCCCCTGCCGTCCGTCTACCCCGGCGGGCCCCGTCGGCCCGGTCGCCCCCCGGGTTCCGTCGATACCTCGACTTCCCGTGGGCCCCGTCTGTCCGGTGTACCCGTCACGACCCGCCGCACCCGTGGGACCCGGCGGCCCCATGGGACCCGTTCTCCCGATGGGATTGTTACAGTTCGTGGTACGATACACAATGTTTCCCGCCGAATTACATCCGTTGTCCGCGGGCTGGCCACATGCCGTACCTCGATTGTCGGAATATTGATATAATTGCCGGGTCTTCCTCAAATTTGTAAAATCGCCGGAGGACATATTCCGGATATATTAAAACCAATATATATACACCTTTGAAAATTTACGGTGACATTCTTCTTCGCTGAAAATACTCGGTTATTTCCACCATATAATGTATATTTTCACCAAAAGAACCGTCTGTCTCCGAAACAATCATGTCAGACATTGATTTAGATATCAGAAACTACAGTATTATCGATTTGGAAAAGTTCTTTAAACTCAAAAAAAAGTACACTCAAAGCGACGTTGAATACAAAGAATACGAAATACGGGAAAAACTGTTGACGAGCGGTCACGTTCAGCCCCGATTTAAGAAAGACTTGATCGATTTTTTGAGCAAAGCCAAAGAATGGCTGTTGTACAGTAAATTCGGAATCAACCGGGACGATCACACAGCCAGTGTCATGCCCAAAGACTGGAAATTTGATCCGTTGGATGTCCCTCAACCCATCACTAAAGATCCCTCACCCGTTGGACGTCAGGAAGAGTTGGTGTCACATAAAAACACCGCCTTTGTCCATTCGAACCAGAGTTCTTTTTATGCGGGAACATTGAACCCCCTGAATACCCGTATTATTTCCAAATACGTGACGGTCGATACCCGTTTTCGTGAGAACATTTCGTCCAAAACGTCTGATTTTACCATACAGTTGCCTACCCGGCTCAACAAGGTGGTCAGCATGCAGCTCAGTGCGCTCGAAATGCCCATCACCTTTTACGGAATCTCGGCCGCCTACGGCAACAACTACCTCTACATAACCGCGAGTCAACAGTACTATGACGGAGGACCCGTCACTTCCAACCAAGTCATCGTGGTGGTCCCCGACGGAAATTATAGCGCCGCGGATTTGGTCCGTACTATCAACGTGCTGTTGGCGCCCGTGGGCGAACAAGGTCAGTTGGTGGACCCCGACAGCGTATTTTCTTTTATCCGTCTGCGGTTGGATACCGATACCACGGGTACGTCGGGGTCGGGAAAAGTCACCATCGAACCGATATACAACACCACGCTCGGGGATAGTATTCTGTGTTTAGGCCTGGATTTTGGCAAGGGAATCGACGGTTCGGCGGACAATGCGGATATTACTACCAAAATCGGGTGGAATTTGGGATTTACTTCGAAAATATATTGTGGTTCTCCGTTTTACACGGGGGAATGTCCGGTGACGCCGACGTCCCTGAAATACCTGTATCTGGCCATCAGCGACTACCAAAACAATGTCAATCGGCTGTTTTTGACCGCCTACCATTCCACCAGTCTGAACGAGGACATTTTGGCGCGTATTTCCGTGAAATCACCGAGTTTCAGTGTCATGGTGGGGGACAATTATTCGCTGATCACCGAACCGCGGGTGTATTTTGGACCGGTGGACATTTCAAAACTGCGGGTTCAACTGTTTGACGACCACGGCCGCCCTCTCAACATGAATCACACCGACTATTCGTTCGTGTTGTTATTCAAAATGGTGTATGATCTGTAATATGCGCTGGCAGCGGGGCGGGGCGGGGCGGGGGTGCGTGGACGAAAAAAGAGGATTTCGTACGTTGTGTGGGGGTGGGGGGTGGTGTGGCGGGTTCTCCATATCAGAGGGTATAATACACATTTTTCAGTCCATATTTGCGCATACACTTACTCAGAAAACATTCGCACTCTTTGCAAGGCTTGGAGCCGGCATAATTTAAATTTTCACGCGCGAAACGCATCACATACATGTCCGCGTTGCGTAATTTGTGGATGTCGCCCAACTGTTTCACCACATTTCGCTCGGCATGAATGGTACAGTCCGAATATCCTACCCCCCGACTCCGGCTGCCGACCTTGTTGACGGCTTCCGCAATTATCTTCCCGCGGAGAACCAACACTGCCAAATGTACCTTGGTATTGAGGGCCGACGACAGTTTGCGTCGGCGGGTTTCGTCACACAGGGTTTCGACCCACTGACGGTTTCTTCCGGGTAAAGATTCTCGCGCATCGGACAATACATTTTCCAATGTCATGGTGTATTATTATTATTACATCGTTGAACGTCCGGATCATGGATATAATCAATTTTTACATTATGGGTTCACGAAAACCCTAAAAAATAAACCACTGGTAATTGGTATTTACAGGTGGTTTTATCATACCGCCAAGGTCACAGTCACCATCACAATGACCGTGATTTAGAAGGCGCTGGCGCTCGTCAACGAAATGTAACTCGGGGTACTCGTGTTAGAAATATTAAGCAGGGTGATTTGTTGTAAAATACACTGGGACGGTTGTCCCAGAGAAATGGCCGCCACCCCGGACAAATTCACACTGGTTCCGTTGAAGGTCGCCGAACTGGCAGTGATATAGTTTGAAGAATTGGTGGTGGATAAAATAAAACTGAAGGTGTACGACGAAAGCGGTTGTACGGGTATGCTCGTGATGGTCAGACTGGTGATGGGTCCCGTGACATTTGCGATGTAGTATATCGTACTCGCGGTAAATGCGACCGACAAGGACGCACTGTACCCGACCAAGGTGAATTTTTCAACATAGGCTTGCGATACCAGGGAACCCAAGATGCTCACCGTCTCTAGGGCGGTACCCAACACAATTTGGTTATTGGCGGTGATTTGCGAGTTGTATCCGATCGCGGTAGAATACGAATAATCCCCCGTCGACGTGGTACCCGAACCAACAAAGGTGTTTTTGGTTCCACTCACCGTAATTTGCCCACTCTGATATCCGACGGCGGTATTGTTCGTACCGCTGGTGACCGAATTGAGGGACATGTGACCGATGGCGGTGTTGTAGCTTCCGGTATTTAACAAGAGGGTTTGATACCCGACAGCGTTGTTGGAAATACCCGACGTATTTGTGTAAAGTGACTGGTAGCCTATCGCGGTATTATTGTTGCCGGTCAGGTTCGAATTCAAAGATCCTTGCCCGTACTGGGTATTCTGGTAAGAATCTAGGGTTTGGTTCACCCGGGTTACATACAAATTACCTTGAATACCGACTCCCCCATTTACAACCAATGCTCCTGTACTGGTACTTGTTGATGGTGTGTTGTTGGTAATGAGCACATTACCGCGGTTGAAGGTGAAATCACTGTAGTAATTGGTGATGGTAGGTACGACCCCCGTCCCGCCGCCGATGCTTGAAACGTAAATTGCCCCGCCCGTTACAAAGATGTTGCCACCCACATAATTGTTACCGGAAATCCCCACGCCGCCTTTGATGATGAGCGCGCCGGTACTCGTCGAGGTGGCCGGTGTACCGCTGGTGATGACGATGTTGCCGCCGGTGTAGATGTTACCGGCGACGGCGGCGCCGCCGCCCACCTGGAGTGCGCCCGTGGTCAGGGAGGTGGCGGGAGTCACACTGCTGATCACCACGTTGCCACCGGTGTAGATGTTTCCGGCAATGCCCGCGCCGCCGGCTACCTGGAGCGCGCCCGTGGTTTGTGAGACGGCCGGGGTCGGCATGCTGACGACGAGGTTGCCGCCGGCGTAGATGTTGCCCCCGATGGCGGCGCCGCCGGCTACCTGGAGTGCGCCCGTGGTCAGGGAGGTGGTGGGGGCCACACTGTTGATGACCACGTTGCCACCGGTGTAGATGTTTCCGGCAATGCCCGCGCCACCGGCCACCTGGAGCGCGCCCGTGGTTTGCGAGACGGCCGGGGTCGGCATGCTGACCACGAGGTTGCCGCCGGCGTAGATGGTGCCCCCGACGGCGGCGCCGCCGCCCACCTGGAGTGCGCCCGTAGTCAGGGAGGTGGTGGGGGCCACACTGCTGATGACCACATTGCCACCGGTGTAGATGTTGCCGGCAATGCCCGCGCCGCCGGCCACCTGGAGCGCGCCCGTGGTTTGTGAGACGGCCGGGGTCGGCATGCTGACGACGAGGTTGCCGCCGGCGTAGATGGTGCCACCGACGGCGGCGCCGCCTGCCACCTGGAGTGCGCCCGTGGTCAGGGAGGTGGTGGGGGCCACACTGTTGATGACCACATTACCACCGGTGTACACGTTGCCCACGATGGCGGCGCCGCCGGCTACCTGGAGTGCGCCCGTGGTTTGGGAAGTGGCCGGGGTCGGCATGCTGACCACGAGGTTGCCGCCGGCGTAGATGGTGCCCCCGACGGCGGCGCCGCCGGCCACCTGGAGTGCGCCTGTGGTCAGGGAGGTGGTGGGGGCCACACTGCTGATCACCACATTACCACCGGTGTACACGTTGCCCACGATCGCGGCGCCGCCGGCCACCTGGAGTGCGCCCGTGGTGATGGAGACGGCCGGGGTCGGCATGCTGATGACGAGGTTGCCGCCAGTGTAGATGTTGCCCCCGACGCCCACCCCGCCCTGAACCACCAAAGCACCGGTACCCGCCGTGGTCGAAACCGTGGAATTGCTGATAAACACGTTGCCGAAAAATCGGGTAAATTTTGTCACAGAATTTCCGATCAAATTGCCCCCAATATAAACATCCCCGCCTAGGCCAACACCGCCCGCGACTTGTAGGGCTCCCGTCACGGTGTTGACCGCCACGGTGGGGTTGTTGATGTAAATGTTTCCGTTGTTGAAACTCACGTCCCCGTTTGCCGACACCGAACCGGTACCCGAACCGGTACCTACCAAATTACCCATCATAAAAATACCGCCCGTTACAAATACGTTGCCCCCCACATAAATGTTGCCTGAAACACCCGCGCCGCCCTGTACAATGAGCGCACCGCTACTGGTGGAGTACGAAGGTATCACCGGTGTTTTGGCGTTTCCAATCGTCAAATTGCCCGAAACAAACGTGTTGCCATACACGGAAAGAAGACCGGTGAACGTCGGACTGTTGGTGTTGATGAACCCGACGGGTCCCGTCGGACCACTGGGACCAGTAGCACCGGTGGTACCCGTTTGGCCCGTGGCGCCCGTCGGGCCCGTATCACCCGTTCTTCCTGTGGCGCCGGTGCCCCCCGTGGCGCCCGTCGCGCCCGTGGCGCCGGTGGTGCCGGTGCCCCCCGTTCTTCCCGTCGTACCCGTGGCCCCGGTGGTACCGGTGGCACCCGTTTGGCCGGTGGTGCCCGTTGGGCCGGTGGCACCTGTTGATCCAGTTTGGCCCGTGGATCCTGTGCGTCCTGTAGCTCCCGTGAAACCGGTGGTTCCGGTCGCGCCTGTATCACCCGTTTCGCCAGTGGCGCCGGTCATGCCCGTCGTGCCCGTGGCCCCGGTGCGTCCCGTGGCTCCGGTGGCTCCGGTGGGACCCGTGGTGCCCGTGGTGCCCGTGCGACCGGTCGCCCCCGTGGTGCCGGTTGCCCCCGTGGATCCGGTGGGGCCCGTGGTGCCCGTGAATCCCGTGGTGCCGGTCGCGCCTGTATCACCCGTTTCGCCAGTGGCGCCGGTCATACCCGTCGTCCCCGTAGCGCCGGTGCGTCCCGTCGCCCCCGTCGGTCCCGTCATGCCCGTGCTACCAGTCGGACCGGTGACACCCGTGTAACCTGTCGTGCCCGTGCTACCAGTGGCTCCCGTGGTCCCCGTGTTTCCCGTATATCCCGTGGTGCCCGTGAAGCCAGTGTACCCGGTGATTCCCGTGGGGCCGGTCCGGCCCGTCGCGCCGGTGAACCCCGTGATGCCCGTCGCACCGGTGGACCCCGTGATACCCGTCGCTCCGGTGGTCCCCGTGATGCCCGTCGCACCGGTTCGTCCCGTGGCGCCCGTAGCGCCGGTGGTGCCCGTGATGCCTGTGGGTCCTGTTTCGCCCGTGGCCCCCGTTTCTCCCGTGGTACCCGTGGCCCCCGTGTCTCCCGTTTCGCCCGTCGCCCCCGTGATACCGGTGTAACCTGTAGCTCCCGTTTCGCCCGTCGCACCGGTAGGACCCGTTTCGCCCGTGGCGCCCGTTTCTCCCGTGGTACCGGTGGCGCCCGTTTCTCCCGTTTCGCCCGTCGGACCGGTGGTACCCGTGTAACCCGTCGCGCCCGTTTCACCCGTAGCGCCGGTAGGACCCGTTTCGCCCGTGGCCCCCGTTTCGCCCGTCGCCCCCGTTTCGCCCGTCGCCCCCGTGTCTCCGGTGGATCCTGTCGCCCCCGTAGATCCCGTGGCGCCCGTATTCACCGCCGTACCGGGAATTCCTTGGGGTCCGGTGGGTCCCGTTTCGCCCGTGGCCCCCGTTTCCCCCGTCGCGCCCGTCGCGCCCGTCTCCCCCGTCTCTCCGGTAGGGCCGGTCTCACCCGTGGTTCCCGTGTAGCCTGTGGTTCCTGTGTATCCCGTGGGTCCCGTCGCGCCCGTGGCACTGGTGGGGCCCGTGTACCCCGTCTCACCCGTGTACCCCGTCTCACCAGTGGGGCCCGTGGCGCTGGTCGGCCCAGTGTACCCCGTGGGACCGGTCTCTCCTGTACATCCCGTGGCGCCCGTGGCGCTGGTGGCCCCCGTGTACCCCGTCGCCCCCGTTTCCCCCGTCAGACCCGGTGGGCCCGTGGCGCCCGTGGCCCCCGTTTCGCCCGTGGCCCCCGTTTCACCGGTGAACCCGGTGGCGCCCGTCTCCCCCGTTTCACCGGTTGCGCCGGTTTCACCGGTCGTCCCCGTGGGACCTACCGAACCTGTGGGTCCCGTTTGCCCGGTGGGTCCCGTCGTACCAGTGTACCCGGTCCATCCGGTGTATCCCGTCGCGCCGGTGTTGACCGCCGTTCCCGGTATACCCTGCACCCCCTGGGCCCCCGTGTTTCCCTGGACACCTTGGGTCCCCTGGGGACCCTGGGGCCCCTGAATTTTGCCAATATTGGTCCAACCCGCCGACGTTATCGTGTAAGGCGGGGGATTGTCGATGATACACACATACAAATTGGGTCCAACAATGTAGCCGTCACCCACCATCGCGTCCGTCGGTAAGTAGGACGTGTTGGGAAAACTTCCACGTATCACTATAGTACCCGGGGGCACCCCGTTGATGGTGGTTCCTACAGGTAAATCGATAGTGTTCAGCCCCGTCGTGACATTCGTATACGCGCGAATTTCCAAATTGTTCACCCACACGGACCCGGGACCCACATAAATATCTTTGAAAACCATATTTGGAGCACCCAGCGACACAATGTTGTTGCCCGAAGGAACAATGTTGCCCGTGGTGTAGATATTCGAAATAAATAAGTTACCAAACGTAACGTCGGGTGTGCCCAAATCCACTACTCCTCTGCTATAAGGGACAATATTGGAATACACAATTCCCCCAAAACTGCCCGTCGGACCCGTATACCCGGTGGGACCCGTGGCACCGTCCACACCGATTGTGCCGTTTTGGCCCGTGGGACCCGTGGGACCCTGCGGGCCCTGAGGCCCTTCTCCCTTTCGGAGTGAACTTGCGTAACATACTTGTGCTAATATTTTTTTTTCTCGGGTTACCGAACCTGCATACATTTTAACGGTATAGTGTTACTTCTATATATTACAAAATATATATATTTACACGGGCAAACCCTGGATGATGTTTGTGATGCGGGCGGGGGTCCACATCTTCCGGAGATTTCAAAGGGTGAAACGGAGAACCTGGGGTTGCCGGCGGGGGCGGCGACGCCACAAAAATTGAATTATTTATGTATTTTTCCAGGATTCAAAACATCCAAACTGGCGGCGTATCATTCACGGGGGATACCAATTTATGTTTTATTGTTCGTAGTGAACTAGAAACATTTCCGATAATAGTGTATCATGGCCAGTGACAGTACCCAAGAACTGCTGGTGAAAATGTGTGCCGTTATCACCGGGTTGTCGGAAAAAATCGATAATCTGGAACAGAAATTGGATGCGTTTATTAAAACGGGCTCGGGCGGGAAACGGGGCGGAGGCGGTGGCGGCGGTGGGGGCGGTTGCCCCGACAGCACCCCCCCCATGGATTTTTATGGTTGGGTGGACAGTATGCCGGTGGTCCAAGAACACGTGAACGTCGTGTTTAGGTCCAGTATTTTGGAAGGATTCAAACAATTTATTCACGCACTGTTCACGCGCACGGAAACGGCGAATCCGCGTCCCATTGTATTATTTGGTTCTAAACCCAAAATATTGTACGTTTTTAGTAAAATTTCCCCCGAAACAGACGAAACCGTGGATCCAGGGAGAGGCGAGTGGATGGTTTTGGACGAAACAGTAGTATGTGGCCTCATTGAACAAGTTTGGCGGAAAATGTTGGAATTTTATTATACTTGTCCGGAAGAACCCGGTGTCAGCGAAACGGTGAGAGACATGAACAAAAAGAAACTGATTGATATGCGGAAAGGTTTGGTAGAAAAACATTTAAAAGAGATTGAGCGCTTTTTGATCCGAGAAGCGGCGAGTGGTTCATCCACATGATTTTGGGTTGGAAACCCGGTACGCGGAAGGTATTTTCAAGGTTTAGAGAGTAAAAATAATATAAGCGTATTGTATATTTGAGGATTGAATATTACACGCCGAATAATGTGTACATTGAAAACCGCCTTACTGGTATTTATCATCGTGTTTTTGGGAACTTTTATTTTTAATTTTTTGTTCGACACTGTGGTTCGTGATCGCGAGGGGTTGGTGAGTGGTCCTGCGCCGGCACCGGCGGCCGTGGTCGCGAAGGGTTCTCCGGCGCCTACGGCCGCCGTGGTCGCAAAGGGTTCTCCGGCACCGGCACCGATGGGGCTGTCTCCCAGTCCGTCCACGGCCGTGGTCGTGCCCGCGGCGACGAAAGCGACCGCGAGCAACCAGGTGGCCTCTGTCACGGGCTCCGTCGTCCAAAAGACGCAGGATTAAAGCATGCCGAAAAATGAGTTAAATAGATTTTGGTGAAATATATCCATACAATAAACCAAATTATTGTATTGATTCTTCTGGTTTCGATACACACACACTCACACTCACACTCACACTCACACAAACATACAACATGTGGTTTCGACGAATCGATTATAGTTATTTTCACACGATTTGGAAAAAATGGTCGGCGTGGTTCTCCTGGAAAAGATCCCTGTCTCCGCCCGTGGTCGATCCCGTGCGGCAATATATCCACACACGTTACACGCAATTCTTGTCTTTCAAACAGATTCCACGGGAAGTGGCAAACGCGAACATCGATCCCGTCATTTACCAAAAGTCCGCGTTTTTGGGGGTTCTGGCGGACCCCGACAATGATTTGGAAAAGGTGTGGAAAAAACGGATTTTGATCGAGAACACCCCTCGGGGCAACATCTACATGTATTACGACATTTTCAAACAGGGATTTGCGTATTATTCTGATACCGCGGGTATTCCGTACCGCATGTTGAACGCGGTGGCTTCGCGCTACGTGCGGGTCTTCTGTTGCCTGGACTTTTTCCTGGATTTGCCGGAGAACGAACCGTCGCCCCTGGTCCCCGTCTTCATCGAAGACGACGAAGAGGAAAAGAAGAAGAAGCAGGGCAAGATGGACGCTCTCAAAATCGACATGAACAACGCCCCCTTTGCGAAGTTCAAGACCTACGGCAAAGACAAGGAGGTGGCGGCCGCGGGCCGTACGGTGAGTACGTCCTGGACCTGGAAGGGGCTTTGGCAGTGGCTGTTGCGTAAAATGGTGGGATGGGGGGCACCGCCACCCGTGGTTGCGCCCGCGGGGGTGCCTCCGCCCGTGAAAAAAGACAAAATTGTCAATAAATTCATCAATCTCGGCTACACCAAAAATTTCCACCCCCTCATCATTCCCAAGATAGAACGCAGCACGGTTGCCGGGTTTTCGACTAAATATGATGCCATGTTCTCCAAAGTTCAGGCGATTTCCTACAAGGATTACAAACAGGCGGCCTTGGCGGTCGGCCAATCATGATGCCGGGGTGGGCGGTGGATCGGGTTTTCTTTGAGACAACCAACGCAAGTACCCCACGCTTTTCTCTACTGTGAATGACGTGCCCAGGTGTTCTTTGGCAATCGTATAGGCCAAATAATTTTTAGGTTCCATGCTTTTCAGATATTCCTCGACCGGGTCGGGGGCGCGGTGGGGGTCCACCGGAATGGTTACGGGGGAAGCATTCATGTTGTGTATTGAATCGTCGGGGGTGCGGTACGTTTAAGCGACGAATGGTTGGTTTCAATTTTTGTGTTTTCTTATTGTATAGCGGCAGATTCGTGAATCGTTTATTTTACACAACCCATGTCGATTGTTACCCTTAAAAAGAAAACCGCGGCGCAGTACCACAACAACAGTTGTAATCTGCCTCAATTTGCTCTGAACGGTACCCGGCGCAGTCAGGGCTACGTGGGGCAAGACATGCGGGGGCGTACGTTGCCGAAAACCATCATGAAAGGTGCGGTGCCGAAGGGCCACGGGGGCTGCTGCGGTAAATACCCCATTAAGCCCATTGTCCAGTCCGCCGTCACGTCGATCAATAACCCGGCGGTTGTTAAGAAATCGGTAGTGGGAACTTACGGCCTTCTCGAAACCAAGTACCGTTGGATTCGTCGTCCGCAACCCTACTCTGTCACGAAACCGGGGGATTCCTACACGCAGGATGCGTTTACACAACAGGTGTACATTACCAATGTGGCCAAAGCCACGCTCTATGCGGCCAGTAAACCGGCGTGCCAACCCCCGCGCCCTCCGCCCTATGTGTGTACCTCCCAGTTATTTAGAACCGACGCGAACCCGGAGATTTCGAATGAAACGGCCGAGTGTGTGAAAATCACCAAGGATATTTCGGATACGACGTCGACGGCCAAACACCGGGTGGCGACGACCCAGGGCCAGTACATTCAAAAACTGGACGGGGCATGCGGTGCTTTCGACAAGACGTTTCCCCTCAGTGTGAAGGGGGCGCCCGTCTTGGGGCATTGCTAGAAACCGTGGGGGGTGGGGGTGGGGGTGGGGTGGAAGGGGTGGGTGGAAAATAACCTTATATAATAATGTTGGCACCACCCCGCTATGATTTCACCTTTTCATACTGGATTTTAGCCTGGTTTTTTCTGTATTACAACCGCATTGTCCCTTACAATCCCAAATCGTGGTTTATCCTGGGTCTGATACATAATGCGATTACGGTGCTTATCATGATGTATTACCAGTATTCGATTGTGTATATGCTGCTGTTTATTGCCATAAATGTTGTTATTAAAATACTCCCCCTGTGGCTGTTGCGCCGTACCACAATGTTGTGGTGCGATTTTCTGTTTGGTTGCGCACTTTTTGCGGTGCATCTGGTGTGGTTGTCCGCAAACGATAGCAGTTATCCCGACTTTTTGAAGGACGGTTTGAAACGCATTCGGCGTAATGAACCCGTGGGCCCCACCGAATACTACATTGTCGCGGGGAGTGTGTAGGTTGTAAATTACAAGTAACTCGTGTTACGTGTAATTATGAATTATGAAAAATCATAATACTTCACCCGATGAGGGGCTCGAACCCTCGACCACAGGATATCTCAACTATTTTCCAGAATTTGTCCTGGTATAAAAGTCCTGCGCTCTACCGACTGAGCTAACCGGGTAGTTGGGGGTGGCTCCCCCACACACTATATAGTGTGGTCTTTTTAAGTTGGTTTTATTTACACATTATATTGGGTTTGAAAAATTGGGGTTGTAAAAAACCCGCGAAATTGGGGGTTTTTACAAATTAATTCGGAGGGTTCTCTCCGGGGCCTTGGAAAAAAGTATTCTGAAAAATGAAAAAAAGGACATTTTGAAAATGTCCGATTTTGAAAAATGGCCGGGGACTTTTGTTTTTTACTTTTTTGGGGGGTGCGTTTTTGGGGTTGTGAGCATTATGCTATGGAGACAGAAATTTTTATTTTCAATTATGATGTGGAGAAATTGGTGCGTGACTATTCTTAGTCTGCTCTTTTTGTGTAAATTTATTCTCAGCAATGGATATAAATACAAAAATATTGGATATTTTAGGAAGAAAAATGGATAAAAGTGTTACCAAAAATATATACTCGTGTCTTTACTGTGAGTATTGTGACTCAGAATGGAGTAACAAGTTTAACTATACTAGACACATTGGTACGGAAAAACACCGGAAAAATTGGACAAAGAGTAAAGAATTGCTCCAAAAGGAGCAAGAAATTGGACATTTACTCCAAAAGAATGAATATTTACTCCAAAAAACGAGAGAGAACCAGACCGAGGCCAAGTCGGAGGAACATATCTCTCATGGTGTAGGTAAATCAAGTGGCAAACAAATAGAAACGCGATACTGTTGTGATTATTGTCAGTTTTCGACCACATGTAAAAAGAACGCCAAAAAGCATCGTAATTCCAAAGAGCATATCAAAAATGAGAATAAAGAAGAAGACTTTCTAGAAATCACAAACAAATATATTTGTTTGTCCTGTGACAAAGCTTACGACAAGTATAAGAGTTGTTGGGAACACCTCAAAAGATGTAAAGGCAAAGAAAACTCCGAACCAGAACCAGAAACGGCGGCCAATGTTGTTTTTGAAATTGTGGAACAACCGCCTTCTGAGATGGCGTCTACGGGATTGGATCTAGAAGCCATAAAAAAGGAGGTCTATAAAGAAATCTACGAATCGGTTGTCGGAAAGATTTTGGAGAACAACAACCAAATTGTAGAAAAAATATTGGAAAGCAACCAACAAACGGCCGTGAAAATTGTGGAAACCATGTCGCAATCCCAACAGGCGCTGGTTCAAACCAGCAATTCCAACAACAATATCACCAATAATCACACGATCAACAACAATCAACATTGTACCATCAACATGTTTTTGAACGAGAAATGTAAGGATGCGGTCAACATCACGGACTGGGTCAACAACCTCGTGATTAATTTCGAACATTTGTATTACAATGCGGAGAACGGGTTCCAAAAGGGTCTCACCAAAATGCTGATTGACAACCTGAAACTCTACAACGTGTATAAGCGGCCGATTCATTTTACCGATGTGAAACGCGACACCATGTACATCAAGGACGATGATGCGTGGACCAAACATGATAATCACGACAAATTGATTGAAGTGTTGGAAACGGGAGCACGTCAAGGTATCACCTGTTTTGCGGAATGGATGGAAGAGAACGCGCCCGGATACCACGATTTAGACAGTCCCCTCGGACAACAGTACATGGCGATTCATCAGAATGTGATCCGACCACAGACGGATCGCATGAAGGCGTATCCGAAAGTAATGAAGGAAGTGGCCAGAGCCGTCCAGTTGCGCAAGGGGGATCAAGATCAGGCGTAAAATTGATTGTAAACGAGACATATTATTATTACCTATCTATAATAATAATAATATGGTGGCGCCTTCCAAACTTGCCCTCGAACACGCCCATCCCCGCGATGTCAACATTTCTTTCGAGGAAGGACCGCATATTTATACAGTGATGGGAGAACGCGGTACTTATACTTCGGTCACCACCTGGGTACACCAACAATTTCCCCATTTTGACCAGGACGCCATTATCGCGAAAATTTTGGCGAATAAAAAGATGGCGGATCCTAGCTACAAATATTACGGGAAAACCCGGGAGGATATTGAGAAAGACTGGGAGGCGAACCGTGTGGAGGCGGCCACCGCCGGCACCAACATGCACTACAATATTGAGTGTTTTTATAACGGCATGGCGGTAGTGAACGACAGCGTCGAGTACGCGTATTTCCAGCGTTTTGTGGCGGATTTCCCCTGGTTGGAAGCCTACCGCACAGAGTGGATGGTCTACCACGAGGATCTCAAGATTTCGGGGTCGATTGATATGGTGTTTCGCGACACGCGTGACGGGCAGTTTTATATTTATGACTGGAAGCGGGCGAAGGAGATCAAGTTTGACGACGACTGGTGTGACTACGGGAAGACGGCCTGTACACGGCACTTGCCCAACCTGAACTTTTGGCATTACAGTTTCCAGCTGGGGATCTACAAGGGCATTTTGGAGTCCAAATACGGGATCAAGATTGCGGGGATGTATTTGGTGGTTCTCCATCCGGACAATGCGTCGTATGAGCGGATCGAGACGGCGGATTTGACCAAGGAGATTGGGGATTTGTTTGCCGAGCGTAGACAGTTTATAGCGAAGAAGATGGCGTAGGATTTTTGTGGTGTTAAGTAATATTTTTTTATGTTCGTTTCTTATAATGCTCGTTGAAACTGGTTGTTTGAAAGCCAACCGTCGCCGTAATTTCCAAACATGCTGACACCATAAGGCGTATTAGAAACATTAGCAATAAATTTGTATATAACATTTTCACTTAGGACTGCTTCGTAAAAACGAAAATCCGCAAAATTGGCGTCGACTGTGCTTCCTAGTTTGAAATTTGTGGCAATTATTGTACCTGTAGTAAATGTATTGAAATTTATACCTGATGCACTCCCATTGAATGTAGCACTGTAGCTTACACTAGGACTATAGGTAGTACCACCGTTAACAATAACCGTTGTTGTCCCGGGACTTCCTTGGGAACAAATTACCGCGATGTGTAGCCATGTATCGGTAAAATACGATGTAGAGAAAATTTCCGCATTACCCGCCGTACCTTCTAAATAAATACTAAAACCGGCCGTTCCGGGGGTTTGGGGGCTACCCGACCCCCCTTTCATAATTCGTATAGTTCCCAAAGTTGACGTCAAATTAAAAATTTCCAAAGCCGCGGTGTATCTCGAATTTATATTTACGTAAAAACAAACGGTGAATCCACTGTTGGCACCTCTAAAAACATAATTAGCACTATTAATTAGTATATTTGGTGTTACAACAGACGTCGTTCTTCCCATATTAAATGCGTTTAAATATTTGTTTTTTATAATGTTTGTCGACTGAGTTAAAGCCCCGATGTTTAAAGTTTCGGACTTACCATCACCTACACCCAAAGTACCAGGTCCATTTGGGTTAGACACATAAGTAGATGAGACGCAATTTTTTATATATGAGAATGACCCACTAATATAATAATCGGTATAACTAGGCCAGGCCGGATTTACAAAATTATTAAACATGTAATGGAAAGTCGGTGCACTGTACCAATAATTTGTAAATGTCGGATCGTTGGGTATCGCAATGTATATACCGCCGCTTCCGCCAGGTACCGATGCATTGGGTAACGTGAATGAGTTATCACCTGGAAACCCCGGTCCAACCCTACCGTAAGACCCCCCGCCTCCGCCGCCATATCCGTCGACGGCGTTTCCCGCTCCATATGTGACTACCGCGCTATTGCTAACATTCATACGGCATATCCCGTACCCCCCGCCCCCCCATCCACCTGAATTAATATATGTTAATGAACTATTCACACCTGTTATAGTTGGTCCACCGTCGCCATTGCCTGCCCCCCCTCCTCCCCCGTAATAATTATTGGTTATCGGCCATAAATATCCCATTCCCCCATAATTTGTACCAGAACTTCCCCCCGCACCGCACCCCGTAGAAAATCCAGGGGCGGTAGATGGTAATGGCGCATTATATCCTCCGTGACCGGTTAAGCTAGATACACTGTATGTACCCGACGACCCTCCTACCGGGTTTGAATAATCACCACCACCACCACCACTGTAAGCAATTTCGTTCGTTGTTGAGGATGTGATGGATGTAGTACCTCCACTTGAGCCCACCGTCAATGTATATGTCACACCGCCTCCAAAGGTAATTGATCCGGTTGCGACCGCCCCACCTCCCCCACCGCCGGTTTGATATCCGCCTCCCGTCGACGAGGATCCACCGCCGCCTCCTACAATACACACCTGACACGCATAATCGAACGGAAAAGTAATACTACCACTGGTTAAAAATTGTATAACTTCGTATCCGTAAGGGTTACCATTGTTATTCGGGGGTATACTGAATAAATTGTATTTGCTGTCCGTAATTTTCCAATAAAGACCACCGCCAAATATACTTGTAGCAAACGTATAATTTTTTATAGGAGGGGGGATCGGACACGTACTGTTGAAATACGTACCAATGTCTACCCCGTTATTGTAATATTTACTAGTTAATACAACAGATGCGTTGCTTCCTAACAGAGAGGACGGTGTAAAAATGTTACCAATGTCGTTGATACCATTTAAGTTGTATCCGGTTTTTTGGACAATACTAATCGTGCCATCAAAATATGTGTTTAAATCTGATCCGGCTATTTGATAATTTGTCGTTAATCCAGTGTTTCGGATGGTGGATGGATTAAACATGGTAATATTATTTGGTCCTGAAATGTAAGCGCTTAGGGTTGTTCCTGGGTATGTCGCGCCGGGTAACCCGCCCGATGTATAAACAGGGGTGATACTTACTAGCTTAGTTCCGTTCGATATGGTTTGATTCATCGGAAAATTACTGTAGTATGCGATCAAACCGGAGGAATTGGTTAGGACTTGACCTTTCCATTGATTGCCAATCTCACTAGCAGTAAAAGCACGGGCCCACACACGTATTTCGGTCATTTTACCAATAAAATTTTGGGAATTGGACGGATTGGTGTCTCGGGCACCTATGACCCACTCATTTGTAATCGACGCCGTAGAAATCCCGGAATATGTTTTACTTGTCTTCTGTACTCCATCAATGTAATAATTAAGTTGGCCGCCGGGGACAGCGGTTACCGCAATATAGTGCCAAATACCGTCGTTCAATGGTGTCGTGGTTTCTCTATCATTGTCTTGTACTATTAAATAATAATTTTGAAATGCTAGCGCAAACCGGCTATTGTTGGAACCTACAAAACCCATGTTTCCTCCGTTCGAACCTGAAGCGGGTATTTGAACCCATCCTTCAATGGTCCAACTGGTACCGTCAGATATAGCGAAAACCGTTCCCGCGGATGAACTATTTGTAAAATAAGATTCGTATGAACCCACCGTGTTATTTAAAAAATTCAACGAGTTTATGTAACACAGGGTATCTGAAAAATTACCCGAGATGGGCGATATATTGACATTATTCGAAGTACTAGCACCACTGCCGAACAGGCGTGGACCCGTTGCCAAACAACTGAGTATACCGTTGGATACTTGGTATTGATTAAAATTACTGTAGTAAGCCACTAGTGAGTATGATTCCATCAATCCCCCCGTACCGTTTTGGTTGATGGAACACGGTATTGATTTGTTCCATATTTGTGAAATTACACTGCTAGGTAACGCGGAATTCCATACACGTACTTCGGCGATGGACCCAATGAAATTGTCAGAAGTACCGCCCACCGTTCTGCCGCCGATCAACCAAGGTGTAGTATATGAACCGTTGGCGGTTTGAGTAAATGTATTTTTTTGTATACCATCAATGTAATACGTTCCGTTTTTATTAGCATCTACTGTGGCTGCTACATAATGCCACGCGTTGTCGTTTAACGGTACAAGTGTTTCATGTACAGCGCCTTGGGGTATCCCCGCTTGTAAATAGGGAGGGTTCGTACCGCTTAAATAAATAGAAAATCCCGAATTGTTCGACCCGGCAATTCCGCCGGCCGCGTTGTATCCCGCTGCTGGTACTTTTATCCATGCTTCTATGGTCCAATTGATGGGAGGATTTGCGGAACCAATCGTTTGTAGAATGGTGCTTCCATTCGTGCTAAGATACGCAGTTGTATTGCTGGTCGAATTGTTAAGAAAATTTAAACAAAATCCCGTAGGAGGGAGACTCATTATACAATGTTCATATATTTACAAACTTCTTCGGGTTTCGCACAAAGAAGTTTGTATCTCGTTACACCAAATTATTTGCTTGTTTCAGCCGGGCCACTTCGCGTTTCAGGGCCTGGATTTCGTTCACCAACACACTGATGATTCCCGAATAATTGATGGCCTGGTGGTTCTCCCCGTCTTTTTCGCCTTGTACCAAGAAGGGATAGTGTTCTTGGATCTCGTGGGCGATGAACCCCAGGTCTTCCTTGTCTAAAATAGTATTGTAATATTTCACGGGGCGGAGTTTGTCTACCGTGTATGTTTCATCCAATGTTTCTACCGATTTTTTGATGCGGTAATCGGAAGTGGTGTTGAACGTCGCGGCGTTGGATGTACCACCCACATATAAAGTTTTCGCAATGGCCACTCCACCGGCGGTGTAAATCGAGGCGCCCGTGTCAGTCGCGGAGGATGCGTTATTGGTGCTGGTGGAATACAGGGCTGTACCGCTGCCGCTATTCGCATAAAAGGCCGCGCTGGTTCCGGTGTTGCTGGTACTCGAGGTGTAATTATTAGAAGTTGAATACGAAATGTTGGTCGCTAATTGCGTGGCGGTGATGGTGTTGTTAACGAGTTTGCCACCTGCGATGGTAGTGTCGGCAATTTGAGTGTTGGTGATGGTTTGGTTGGCAATTTGGGTAGCGGTGACGGTTTGGTTGGCAATTTGGGTAGCGGTCACGGTTTGGTTAGCCAATTGGCTCCCCGTAATTAGCGACGTCGAGGATTGCCCGCCGATTGAAAAAGCTTGTCCATTGGGTATCGTCAATCCTCCGTTGGCATTGATTGTACTAGTAAAATTGGCCGTGGGTTTTATCGTGAGAAGGCCAATGCTGTTTTTGTTATCTACATAGAGACCGCTGCCAAAGTATGCGCCGCCGTTCACAATCACAGACCCGGTGTTGGCGGTACCGGTGTTTGGAATAGAGGTAGTCACATTTAAATTACCGTTCAGGTATATATTACCGGTCGCGTATAAATTACCTTTCAAGTTGAAATTATTGTTTGCGTATAAATTACCGTTCACGTATAAATTACCGTTCAAGGACAAATCCGAGGTCAAGCTAAAATTACCCGTACCCACGAGATTACCGGTCATGTAAATTCCGCCGATGACATACAAATTTCCGTAAACAAAGCCGTTTCCGGCGATGTAAGTGTTGCCCTGGACGCTCGTACCACCGTTGACAATCAGTGCGCCCGTACCCGGGGTTGTTGCCGGTAACGTGTTGGTGATCGTGACGTTGCCGTTCAGAGTCGCCGGGTATCCCACCCACAAATTGCCGCCCACGTAGGTGTTGCCCTGGATACCTGCGCCCCCCTGAACCAGGAGAGCACCCGTGCCGGGATTTTGGGCAGACACCGTGCTCGTGATGGTCACGTTGCCGTTCAGGGTCGCCCGGTACCCCACCCACAAATTGCCGCCCACGTAGGTGTTGCCCTGGATACCTGCGCCCCCCTGAACCAGGAGAGCACCCGTGCCGGGGTTTTGAGCGGGGACCGTGCTCGTGATCGTGACGTTGCCGTTCAGGGTCGCGAGGGACCCCACCCACAAATTCCCCGCTACGTATTGGTTGCCCTGGATGCCGACCCCACCGCGTACCAACACCGCTCCCGTGGATACCGACGTGGCGGGGTTATTGCCGTCGACGTAAAGGGTCTGGGTGACCGACACCGACCCCAACGTCGATTGTGCGGGGGCGGTAATTGCCCCCGTCGTCGTCCCGTTCCACGTGGTTCCCAGGACGGTACTGGTGATCGGTGCTCCGTTGGGTGTCCACACCACACCGTTGACCGAATACGCCAGTGTCACGGTACCCCCCGACCCCCCGGCGACCCACACACTGCCATTCCACGTCACCGCGTTTACACTGGTCATGTTGAGACCCCCCGCGGTACCCAGACCGGTCCAGTTGATGCCGTCGTACGAGTAGGCCAACAAGTTGCCGCCGCTTCCGCCCGCAACCCAAATTTGCTGATTCCAGGCGACAGACACACCCTGGGAAGTAAATACCGTCGTGCCCAGACCGACCCAGTTGACACCGTCGTAGGAATATGCCAAGCTGTTGTTGCCCTGGCCGGTGGCGACCCACATGAACCCGTTCCACGCGGCCGAGGTTCCCGTCACGGAAAAGATGTTGTTGCTCAGTCCGGTCCACGCCGTTCCGTTTGAAGAATATGCCAAGGTTACCGTGCCGTAACCCGTGGCGACCCACGTGGTACCGTTCCACGCGATGAAGGTGCCTCCGGAGTTGCTCACCAGGGGGAAGGGGGTGGTGATCAAGGGGGCCCACGCGACCCCGTCGTACGAATACGCCATGGTGTTTCCTCCGGTATAATAGAGCCCGGTGGCCAACCACAGGGATCCGTTCCATGCGACGCCCGTTCCTCCTACACTGATTGCGGTGAAAATGGCACTGCTGTTGGTTACCCCCACCCACGTGGTGTTGGCCGGGGAAGGGGCGGCCTGTGAGCCCACCACCGGGGTCGTGTAGGCGATGGTGTATCCCCCCGCCCCCCCGTAGCCCACGGCGACCCATATGGAACCGTTCCACACTACCGCATTTACCGCGGCGGCAAAGGGGCCGCTGGCCGTGGTGATCCAGGGGGTCCATGTGACCCCGTCCGACGAATACGCAATGGTGGTTCCCGATGTTGTCGGTTGTCCGACCGCCAACGTTAACGAAGGGGCGGTGCGGTTCACAGACACGGCGCTGCTGTTGAAATTGACCTGGCCCGCACTCGTGATGCTACCAACTCCGGTGAGGTTGCTCGTATTCATTGTCACGTTTTTATACACGACCAAATTGCCTCCCACATACACGTTGCCTTGAACGGCCGTACCTCCCTGTACATAGAGAGCGCCCGTGCCCAAATTGGTGGAAGGCACCGTGCTCGTGATCGTGACGTTGCCGTTCAGGGTGGCCGGGTTGCCCACCCACAGGTTGCCTCCCACATAAGTGTTGCCCAGGACCGCCGTGCCTCCTTGTACGTAGAGCGCGCCCCCCGTGAGGTCTTGCGCGGCCGCCGTGCTCGTGATGGTCACGTTGCCGTTCAGGGTGGCCGGGTTGCCCACCCACAGGTTGCCCCCCACGTAGCTGTTGCCCAGGACCGCCGTGCCCCCCAGCACGAAGAGAGCGCCCCCTGTGAGGTCTTGCGCGGCCGCCGTGCTCGTGATGGTCACATTGCCGTTCAGGGTGGCGGGGTTGCCCACCCACAGGTTGCCTCCCACGTAGCTGTTGCCCAGCACCGCCGTGCCTCCTTGTACATAGAGGGCGCCCCCTGTGAGGTCTTGCGCGGCCGCCGTGCTGGTGACCGTGACATTGCCCTTCAGGGTAGCGGGGTTGCCCACCCACAGGTTGCCTCCCACGTAGCTGTTACCCAGGACCGCCGTGCCCCCCAGCACGAAGAGGGCGCCTCCCGTGAGGTCTTGCGCGGCTACGGTGCTCGTGACGGTAACATTGCCCTTGAGGGTGGCCGGGTTGCCCACCCACAGGTTGCCCCCCACGTAGCTGTTGCCCAGGACCGCCGTACCCCCCAGCACGAAGAGGGCACCTCCCGTGAGGTCTTGCGCGGCTACGGTGCTCGTGACGGTCACGTTGCCGTTGAGGGTGGCCGGGTTGCCCACCCACAGGTTGCCTCCCACGTAGCTGTTGCCCAGGACCGCCGTGCCCCCCAGCACGAAGAGCGCGCCCCCCGTGAGGTTTTGCGCGGCCACCGTGCTCGTGATGGTCACATTTCCGTTCAGGGTGGCGGGGTTGCCTATCCACAGATTGCCCCCCACATAAGTGTTACCCTGGATGGCCGTGCCTCCTTGTACGTAGAGCGCGCCCCCGCTCGTGTTGCTGGCGGGTTGGGTGGTGCTGATAACCACATTTCCCCCGATGTACGTGTTGCCCTGAATGGCCGTCCCTCCTTGAACCACCAAGGCCCCGCTGCTGGTGGAATTGGTGGGTAACTGATTGGCGATGAACACATTACCAAACTGTGTCGTAGTACCGGCCGTATTCACAGTGTTGACCCACAAGGTTTTGTTGATGGCCATGCCTCCTTGGACCTGTACACTTCCGGTGTCGAAAGCGTAAGCGTCGGCGCCGTTGGTGAAACGGGTGATTCCCGAAATCGTTTCGTCGGAAGCAATAATCACATTGTTCGTTAAAATCAGGTTGCCCTGTACATACAAATTCCCCACCACCGTGCCGGTTTGAACAAACAGATTACCTTTGATGCTCGCTCCGCCCTGGATGACGACGGATCCGTTGGTCGGGTTGTTGGCGTCGGTGGGGTTGTTGAAGTACGTGGTGGTATTCTGGGAAATGTTCAGTGCGCTGCCGTCCAAATTGGTGTTTTGTCCCACCGTCAAACTGCCGGCCAGGTTCGTGTCGCCTTTGATTCCGACCCCGCCCTGTACCGTGAGGGCGCCCGTTGCCGGAGAAACCGAGGACTGGGCGTTGCTGATCCACAGGTTACCTATCTGAGTGGTCTGTTGAGACACCACTAAATTACCGCCGAGGTAGGTGTTTCCTTGAATCGCCGTGCCCCCGGCGACAATCAAGGTCCCGGTGGTGTTGGAAACGGCGGGAGTGGTGCCTCCGATAAACACATTGCCCGTGGTGGCAATGTTTCCGTTGATAATCAGGTTGCCATTGGTGATATTGATGCCTCCGTTCCGTACAATGAGGTTACCGGATATGTCCACAAAATTATTTACATAGGTTTGTTTCAATGTATTTGAATAGGGCAGCGATTGTAACCATGCGCTATACATTTATAATATGAGTGTAAAATAGTATCTTATATTGATATATTATACTATTACAATTATGTGTGTGAAATACCCCGCCCAAGGGGCGGGGGTGGGGCCGGGTGGGCCGGGGGGCGCGACGGCTTAGAATTGGTTGATTTGCCCCGTCAATACCATGCTTCCCGTCAATGCCATGTTTCCGCAAATATCGAGCACAGTATTGGTGTTGTTCGTGAGATTGAACAAATTGGGCAGGTACAGGTAAAACAGTTTGCTGGTGCCCGCCGTGGATGCCACCACATAGTTTGTCAACACGCATGATACAACAACCGCATTGATGTTTGGCATGTAAACAGAAGTCAAATTGGTGAGCGGATTTGTTATGCGCGCAGCGATACCCGACGTGTTCAACAGTGAATAGGGGACCGGTTGCCACGTGTAACTGCGGTTGTTGGTGTAGTAGATGGACCCCGCGTTGCCCACGGCGATGGCGTTGACCGGGTCGTATATATACACTGCGTTCAGGGTGATGCCGCTGATACCAATGTCTGTCCACGAAGCACCTCCGTTGATGGTGTACGAAATGACGTTGGTCCCCACGGCGACGGCGTACGACGCCGAATACACATTGACGGCGGTGTAGGCCGCACCCACCACCGACGTTGTGTATGTGTAGGTGGCGCTCGCACTGGGAGAAAGGGTGGCAATGTTGTACACCTTGATGGTGTTTCCTCCCACAATGTAGAAATAACCGCCGGAAAGATCACACGCCACCGTGGGCGAGGCCGGCAGGTTGGTTTTTACCGTGACTAGCGCGTAACCGGGGATTGTGTAGGTGTTGGGGGTGAATGTACTTATGGTCGCATCAAAATAGAAGAAATAGTTGTTGTATGCTCCGAAAAAGCGTTGCGGCGAGCCGGTATTGTCGACGACCGCCGCCGAGTAAATGGGGGCGGTGATGGGATTGTTCCCCAGATCGTACATGACAATGCCTCCGAAGGTTCCCCACACCGTGCCTCCGTTCAACGAATACAGCATGGTTTTGGCGTCCCCCGCCACGACCCAGAAATTGTTGTTGTAAGCGCTCGAACTGTATAAATTAATTACCAAGGCGGTTTCCCCCGGGCTGATGGCGCTCCCAATCGGGGGTTGGGACCAGGTTTGCCCCCCGTTCACCGAATTCCACGTGAAATAACTGTTCAGACGGTCGGGGTTCAGGTAGGGCGATCCAACCGTAACCAAATTATTCGGATAACTGCGATTTTTGGAGTAACCCAACTGGAATACCTGTATTCCCGGTTGCGCAGTGGTGCTGATTTCGCCGTTGGTGATTTTCAGGGGTCCGTTGATGTCCACGGCATAGTGGTCGAGCGGGGGCGCAAACGTGTTGAATCCCGCCGTCGCTTTGGCCCTTACCGTGCTCGTACCCGACACCACAATTTGGTGGGGGGTGCGGTTGCCCGACGTATCCAGGGTACCCACAATTGCCATGCTGCGGGTCAGGTCGCCCGGGAAAGCCCCGCCCCCAAATGCGCCCCCCTGGGTGGCCGGTGTCACAAGGTTCAAAAAGGTGTTGGACGACGGGTCGTTGGCCACCAGACTCATCGCACTCCCCGTCGTCACGCCCGACTGTTGGTACGCGTTGTAAAAATACGTACCGGCGGAAATATCGTAAATGACGGCGGCCTCGTTGAGAACATGGCGGCTGGCGTTGCGTTTGTTTACCACCAAGTTCGTGCTGATTTTCACGTCATTTTTCGTGTTCAATTCCAGAGTTCCGCCCCGTAGGTAGCTCAGACTCGCGTCGGCCACGTAATTGATGTCGTTCGGCACCACATTGTTGTTGGAAGCGGGTACCGGCGTTTCACAGAAGAATTCAATGTAATCTCCATTTGGGTCGGACAACAGTACGATTCCCTGGTTTGCGTTGTTGCGGGCCAGCACGTTTTTGTTGATGGACTGGGTGGTCGAAACATTCAGCGTTTCGTTGTAGGATCCCGACACATCCAACGTGGCGATTGGGGTGTTGGTGTGGATACCCACCCGTCCGTTTGTACCGTATATGAACGTGTCGCGACGGGGATCCAGATAAATGTTTCCATCCACAAAAATATTGCCCGAGACATATGCTTCCTGGGTTTTGACCACATTAAATGTAACTAAATTTGCGCCAAATACCGAGTTTACGTAGACGTTGCCGCTTATCGTCAAGTCTTTCTGAATGCCGACGTAACCGTTGACGATCAAATCACCGTCGATTCTCAGCAAATTGAGAATCGCTTCGCGCACGGTGAAGGTGTCAGACACAATGTTGTTTACGGTGATGTTGTTGAAATTTTCCAGATTTTTGGTGCCGCCGTATTTTTTCCAAGACATGGTTCGGTTGTTGTGCGATTATATGTTATGGGTATTCCGATCTGGAGGCCAGGTGGGGGGTGGGGTCGGAGTTATATTATATGAATTTATTTTTTTGACAATTTTTTGCTGGTTCGGTTTTTACGGGCCGGGGTGCGTGAGAAAAAAGCGCGGATGTGGGGTACAGCGTCGATCACCGTGTCCAGGATGTTTTGGTAAAAGGGGCGGAACTGGGGGCGGGATTTTCGGGCCTGGACGGGGGAGAACCAGCCTATTTCTATTTTTTCGAATAATTTGGTTTTTTGGAGCAAGGTGTGGTCCATGCGTTCCCACAAAAACCGGTGATTTTGGTTGTAATATTTGGGCAGGTTCTCGTCGTACGGAATGAGAATCACGTGGACGTGGTACTGATCCTTGTAGTTGATGGGATACGCACCACCGTGGGTTTGAATATGGCGGCGTAGGGTGTCGGCATCGCCCAGAAATCCTGTGAGTTCTTCGCCGCCCTCCCGCAAGGCGGCTTCGAAAATGGATTCGCCCGCTTCGGTGCCTCCGCCAAAATCGGACCATCCCGGCGCGGACGTTTCCAACGGAGTCTCTTTTCCAAATAAAAAATACATCTTATCCTTGTAAAATGCCACCGGTAAAATGCTAGACCCTACCATTTTTATGTTATCGGGGGTGGGTGGGGGGTGGGGCTGGACGGGGCTGGACGAGGGTGCTGTGGTATATTCTATACATATATTTGCTTATGAGGTTGCGGTGGAGACCGGGGGAGAACCGAACCGAGTCTGATAAAAATCGCGTACTTTGGGGTTGGCGCGGATCCGTCCGGGCTCGAAATTCGACAAATACAGTCCGTCCAAGCTCTGAACCCGGGAAAGCGCTACATATGTCTGTCCATATTCGAAAACGGTCGGTCCAATGTCGATCTGCGCCATGGACAACGTCGCGCCCTGTATTTTGTGGATGGTGAGGGCCCACGACAAAATCAGGGGGATTTGTCCCACCGCCAGGGTGGGGTATTCTTCCGACTGAATGAAATGGACGGGCATGACAAACACCACCCCGTTTGCGAATTTGACTTTGGGTTGTTGGTGGGGGTACACCCCCAACATGTCGATGATGACCCCCTGAGACCCGTTACAAATTCCCTTGTCCAAATCCAGATTTGCGTTACACATCACCGCGGCCCCCAGTTTGAGTTCCAAATTCTTCGGGATGTTGTTGTTGCTTAGTAATTGGTCGATTTCGCGTTCACGTTCGAGGCTGGTAAGTTCATCACACCGGTTCAGTACATAGCTTTCGATGGGTTTTCCCGAATCCAGGTAGGTGCGACAGTCGGTCAGAATATTGGCACTGAAGTGTACGACGGGGTTCTCGATTTTATCAAACATCATTTTGTTGATGTAGTCGACCCGGTTTCTTACGGGGAACAGTTTGGTCAATACACATCCGTTGTTGTTTTCGGGGTCGTAGTTACGTTTTACGTACTTTTTGAGGGTTTCCACGTTCTCCGCGGAGAGTTCGCCTTTGCGCACTTCGGAAAGGATTTGAATGTAGGCGGGATCGCGTTGCCGAAACATCGTGGTGAGTTCGAGGTGGTTGGCGGACGGGAAAACGGAGAACCATTGCGCGGATTCGAAGCAAAATAGGCCCGTTTCGGGGTCGTCGGGTTCTCCGATGGGGCCCAACTGAAAGAAATCGCCGCAAAATACGACTTGGATGCCCCCGAAAGGGCGGGGGTTGTTGCGGACCACCTGTCCGATTTTGTTGAGAATATCGAATATTTTTTGTGACATCATGGATACCTCGTCTACAATGAGTATTTGGACGGTTTTCCACGCCCGGACGGCTTTGCGGTTCTTGCTGACGTTTGCGATGGTGGCGGCCGCGGTCCCTTTGGCGAGTCGGATACCGCTCCACGAATGGATGGTTTGCGCGTTACACTGTAATAAGACGGCCGCACAGCCGGTGAGTGCGCATACCTGGACGTTTTTGTTGTCGGCATGGGCTTGGCGTACAAATTGTTGAATGAGGTGGGTTTTTCCGGTACCCCCCGGGCCCGTAATAAACAGGTTCTCGCCCAAACAGAATTTTTCGTAGGCGACGCGTTGTTCGGGGGAAAGCCCGCCGGGGGTGGGCGGGGGGGCGGCGGAGACGGCGGGGGCCATGATTATTCTTTTGTTGGTAGTCGCACTCGTACTCGTGGTGGTGGTCTGGGGTGGCGGGGGTGGGGGCGGGGGCGAGGCCGGAACGTAATTGAAACGCTGGAACGAGTTTCCCATGGGTATTTTTTTAACGGACGTTGCCGCATCGGCCATCTCTATCGGTTGCGGGGCGTTCATGTGTTCTAAATAGAATTTGGATTTACAAAAATAGCGGGCGGGAATCAATTTTGTTGGTGTGTGTTTCCGATGAGATATACATGGGGATGAAATTTGTTTCATCTTCATGTTGTGTTGGGGACCCTCGCCCCGGATTTACTCATGTTCTAACCGTAGACAGAACGAGAAATCCATGCCGTTCAAATTCATGGGTATGCCGTTTTCGTTCACCAGCTGGACATTTAAACGCTGAATGTCGATTTTACCCGTGTAGGACCGGACGTCCGACGTCAACAGGCCATTGTAATTGTTGGCGGTGATGACGCTTCCAAACGGAAAGTTGGAGGGATAGGGATTGATCCGAGCGATGATATTTTTTTTAACAATGGAGTTGGACAGGGGAGAAACGAACGAGTTTTGGTTTCCGTGACTAAATTCGTCCACGACCAAATACAGGTACTTGGGACCGGTCAAATCCAAGAGGGATTCGGACGTCACGGACCCCCCGGCGACCACCGTGTAAGAAGGAGAACGGTATCCCAACAGCCACCCGAGTTTGAATTTGAGGTTGTATTTGTCGAACCCGCCGTTGACGTCCGTGTCGAAATCGACCAGGAGTTTGGGCGGACTTCCGCTGGCGGACTGCGAAAAAACGGATGCTGAGTTGGCGGTCAGGGCCACCGTAAGAGCCGAATAGGGCGATCCGAGGGCCGTCAGGGCGGCCTGAATGGTGCTTTGTAGGGTAGACGCACTGTAGTTACCGTCGGCGATGAATACCATTTTAAATGTGGAATGTGACACGTCCGTCACTTTAAAATAATTGTTGCCCAAGGTGGACGAGATTACGTAGTAAAACACGGGGATTTCCGCGTTTGTTACCGACAGGGATTTGACGTCGTTGTACTTGTCGGGGAGGCTTACATTGTAATTGGCCACGGTATTGTATCCGTGGGTCAGGGGGGTAGTGGAACTGTTTAAATAGTTGTATTCGTCTCTAAACCGCGTATCGATATTGATGTATTTTTTTTTGGTTTCTTTGGATACGTCGGTCATAATCATGTGACTTCCGTATTGGGTGGTTTTGGGGGACATAAACAGGTTCTTCTGATCGAAAAATTCTGTCATGGGGTGATCTAGTTATGAGGTTATGATTATATGGTGGGGATTACCTATATATTATAAATTATACATTATACATAGAAATCATCGCAAAAACACGGAGTGGGGGTGGGGATGGGGGTGGGGGTGGAATAGTGTGGGATGGGGTGGGGGCG